>Ga0325410_1006165_pt1 | contig 13185 bp, 10 predicted proteins | sample PopdelMetagenome_16_FD_206182 | JGI IMG/M metagenome (GOLD analysis project Ga0325410, IMG submission 206182) | Populus deltoides microbial communities from Bellville, Georgia, United States - Xylem-PdIQD-R3 | ecosystem: Host-associated > Plants > Phyllosphere > Stem > Wood/Secondary xylem... | reverse complement strand
GCATAGCTTACCCTAGCTGATAGCCTTGGGTTCAGGCATGGATCACCCTATCTTAAATAAAACGAGGCCAAGAAATAACCTTGGGTTTCCTAGCCCAACTAGGAGGGGAGCCAAGCTTATGATTACCACGCCTTGTGAAGCGCATCGAAGGGATCAAGGGAGAAGGGGTCCTCGGTCTAATGTTTGGGCCTAGATACTTATGAAATTAGCAAGGGTTATTTTGCTTAGATGTATCGGTAGCTCTAAGTCTTTGTTGTTATAGTGACACAAAGATTTAGAGTTATACTAGAAGGTTAGAATAATTACCATAAATTAATATAAATATTGGTAACTGTTTTTTTGAAATGTTTTTCTGCAACCTTATCTTAGTCTTTCAAATATTTTAGTCTTTTATTATATAAATATAATGAGTAAGGTTGTTCTTTTTTATGATCAATTTAGGATATAGTTTTTTAAACTTAGACATCAAATTAAATAATTTATGTAAAATAAATTGTAAATAAAGATAAAATATAAAAATAAACATAATTAATTATAAAAATTATTTATATGTAGAAATCAAACTTTGTAAATTTAGTATCATAATTTTATTTTAAAAAGTTCTACGTAGAATGCATCACAAACAGTGTAGAACTTTATTTTTTTTTCAAACCCCATCTCCACTACAAAATCTAATCCTATTTTACCATCCATAACCTCAGCTTTTGATATGACATCTGCTTGCATAATTTTTGACCTACTATAAATTTTTCACGTGTCCTATTCTAGTACATAATAAAAGATCCTAAAGCATGTTTGATAGATACAATAAATAAACTAGATGCATCGGTGAACAATAACAAATCATAAGGATCTTCTAGGTTCTGGGCTAAGGGGGCTGTATTTTGTAAATAGAACTGATTAGTCAGTGTTTGTAAGAAAGATAATCTACTTTAATGTTTTGACTTTTAAGAAAATCAACAACAGACTCTTACACATATATAGAAATTTGTTTTAAAATATCATACAAATCCACCTTGAAAATGAAGAAACTCTTTTCGTAATTGTGAAATATAGGTGGTAACAAGAAATTTTTATTTATATAATTATTAATCCTCTGCTTAATATGCAAAAAACACCTCAGATTGTTATAAAAAAAAATGAGGTACTAAGATAGACTATTCTGTCGGTTGCAATGATGCGTTATAGAGTCCACATTGCATTTGAAATGTAATCATACTAGTGTCCTTCTCTATCTCAGACAAGCTTTTTACATGTTTTTTTTTTCTATAGCTTGTTTTTCATCCTCCACTAACAGCCTCTTCGTTCGCCATAACACAAAACAAACAATTCTTCTTTCTAGTGAGACCAGGTTTCTTCATTTTTCTTCCTTTCTCGTTTTCCTTCTTATAGTTTGTTTTTCTCTCCACAAAAAACTCTTTTATTCTTAAAAAACAAACAATCATGAACATATTATCTAAAAAAATATTTCATACTTTAAACAACTCATGTTATATCTTAGACATTTTAGCAAAAGCAAGTCTAAGTATAAATTATATGAGTTTGCTTCTAATCGGGTGAGTTTTAAAGTTTATTTTTTGTTCGGTGTGTTTTATCGTTTTATTTTCTCAGTTAATTTTTTTTTCATATTAAACAGGTGATTAATAGTTATATAGATAAAAATATTTCTTGTTACCACCAATATTTCACAACTACGAAAAGAGTTTCTACATTTCCGAAGTGGATTTGTATGGTATTTTAAAACAAACTTCTATATGCGTGTAAGAGTCTGTTGTTGATTTTCTTAAAAACCAAAACATCAAAGTAGATTATCTTTCTTACAAACAAGGGCTGAGAAGTGTAGGAGACTGTGGGTTGTAGCCCAGGTCAAAATCATATGTTTACTTAATTAATGCATATGAGACATGGTAAATTTAATAGAATAGAGGGAGAGGAGGTAAACAAGTTGATGGCATTTATGTGGACTTTATTAAATACATGGTTAGAAAACATTCTAATCGTTATCCAAAGAAAGATAATTTAGTGCAAATTTATCTATGGAAAGTAAATAGAACTCTTAATACAAGATATACATACATAAAATTTCTTTGGTTTTTAGTTTACCATGGACTGAAGCAGTATCCTATAAATAACATTTGGTTGCTTGTAATTTGGTGTTCTTGAACCGAATTACTTATGAGGGTTAAATTTATAAGTTGTGTGATATGTTTATTCTTTGTATGGTTAATCATGAGGGTTAAAATTAAGTTACAATGTTAATTAATTAGGTAAAGTTGCACTATAATGTTCATGCAAAAATTTATAAGTTCAAATTTTATCCTGAAGATTTTAATGAACAAAAGATATATTTTTTGATATCTCAGCTAGAGCATTATTAGATTGATGTGATTCATCATAAGAGTTTATATATTTTTTGAATTATATCGAGGATTAGTCGAAACAAATAAGTTGCAGCTCTATCATTTGATTGATAGGTTGATTTATCTTATTTTGACCTTGCTTGTTTTCAATGCCATCACAGAATAGGTATTTTCAGTTATGAAATATGTTAAAACTGTGCTTTGAAATAAAATGGAAGAGTTCTTAGCAGATTCTATGTTGATTTACATTGAACGAGAGTTTGTTGAAGATTTTGATTCAGATTCGATCATAAATGAATTCTATTTCACAAAACATTAAAGGAAGCAACTTCGATAGTATAATTTTTTTTTATTTTTTTCAATTTTATGTACTTTAAATTTTATATTTTATGTTATGTATTTGGATTGAAACTTTATTATTAACTTGACAAATTTATATATACAAATTAATGATTGATTATAAAAAAAAAATTTATGTGTATTTGCTTTGTAGCCCAAGGTAGGAAAAATGCATGGCTCCGTCCTTGCTTACAAACATGGACTAATCAGCTCTATTTAAAAAAAAAACAGCCCCCTTCACCCAGAACCTGGAAAATCTTTATAATTTATTATTGTTCACCGACGCAACTGGTTTATCTACCAAACATGCATTAGAAGCTTTTATCCTATATTAGAATAGGAAACTTGAAAATTTATTGTAAGTCAGAAATTGTGCAATTGGATGTCATATCAAAAGCTGATGTTATGGATGGGAAAATGGGATTGGCTTTTGCAGTGGAGATGGGGTTTGAAAAAAATGAAGTTATACACTGTTTGTGATGCATTCTGCATAAAACTTTTTTTAAAAACATTATCGATACTGAATTTGCAAAACTTGATTTCTACGATTAAATAATTTCTATAATTAATGATGTTTATTTTTCTATTTTGTCTTTATTTACAATTTATTTCACATCAAATTGTTTGATTTAATGGCCAAGTTTGAAAAACTATGTGCTGAATTGATCATATGAGAGAGCAACCTTACTCATTACATTTATGGGCGTTGCTGCATAATTATTCTAGTCTTCTAGTATATAAATGTAATGAGTAAGGTTGTTTTTCCTCATGATCAATTCATGACATAGTTTTTTAAATTTGGCCATTAAATCAAACAATTTGCTGTAAAATAAATTGTAAATAAGGATACAATATAAAAATAAACATAATTAATTATAAAAATTATTTACTCATAGAAATCAAGCTTTGCAAATTCAGTATCGATAATGTTTTAAAAAAAGTTTTATGTAGAATGCATCACAAACAGTGTATAACTTTATTTGTTTTTCAAACCCCATCTCCACTGCAAAATCTAATCCCATTTTCTCATCTATAACCTCAGCTTTTGATATGACATCTGCTTGTATAATTTCTGACATACTATAATTTTTTCACGTGTTCTATTCTAGTACAGGATAAAAGTATGTTTGTGATGCATATACTATATGTTAATTAAATTAGACGATACTAATAAACTCAACATTTTACTTCTTTCTAGAGAGATCAACTTTCCTCTTTATTTGCTCGTTTTCCTTCTTTTAATAGTTTGTTCTCCACAAAAAACTCTTTCATTTTTAGAAAACAAACAACCATGAACATATTATCTAAAAAATTATTTTCATACTTTAAACAACCCATGTTATATCTTAGACATTTTAGCAAAAGCAAGTCTAAGTACAAATCCTATGAGTTTGCTTCTGATCAGGTGAGTTTTTAAGTTTATTTTTTGTTCGGGGGTGTCTTCTCATTTTATTTTCTCATTTTAAAATAATAATTATTATTTTTTGTATCTTAAATAAAGGATTAATAGTTATATAGATAAAAATTTCTTGTTACCACCTATATTTCACAACTACGAAAAGAGTTTCTACATTTTCAAGGTGGATTTGTATGGTATTTTAAAACAAACTTCTATATATGTTTAAGAGTCTGTTGTTGATTTTCTTAAAAACCAAAACATCAAAGTAGATTATCTTTCTTATAAACACAAACTAATCAGCTCTATTTACAAAATACAGCCCCATTTGCCTTAGAACCTGGAAGATCCTTATGATTTGATATTGTTCACCGATGCATCTGGTTTATCTGTTGTATCTACCAAACATGCATTAGAAGCTTTTATCCTGTACTAAAATAGGAAACTTGAAAATTTATAGTGGGTCAGAAATTATGCAAGCAAATGTCATATCAAAAGCTGAGGTTATGGATGGAAAAAAAAGATTAGATTTTGCAGTGGAGATGGGGTTTGAAAAAATAAAGTTCTACACTGTTTGTAATGCATTCTACATAAAAAAATTTTAAAAAAATTATCGATACTGAATTTGCAAAGCTTGATTTCTACGAGTAAATAATTTCTATAATTAATTATGTTTATTTTTATATTTTGTCTTTATTTACAATTTATTTCACACCAAATTATTTGATTTAATTATCAAGTTTGAAAAACTATATCCTGAATTGATTATGAGGGAGAACAACCTTGCTCATTACATTTATATACTAGAAGAGTAGAATAATTATGCAGCAACATCCATAAATCAATATAAATGTTCTTATACAACCTTAACTTGCTCTTTTAAATATTCAAGTCTTCTAGTATATAAATGTAATGAGGAAGGTTGTTTTCCTTCATGATCAATTCAGGACATAGTTTTTCAAACTTGGCCATCAAATCAAACAATTTGCTGTAAAATAATTTGTAAATAAAGACACAATATAAAAATAAACATAATTAATTATAGAAATTATTTACATGCAGAAATTAAACTTTGAAAATTCAGTATCGATAAATTTTTTTTAAAATGTTTTACGTAAAATGGATGACAAACAGTGTAGAAATTCATTTTTTTTTCAAACCTCATCTCCATTGCAAAATCTAATCTCATTTTCCCATCCATAACCTCAGCTTTTGATATGACATCTGCTTGTATAATTTCTGACCTACTATAAATTTTTCACGTGTCCTATTCTATTACAGGATAAAAGCATGTTTGGTAGAAACAACAGATAAACCAGATCCATCGGTGAACAATAACAAATCATAAGTATCTTCCAGGTTCTGAGCGAGAAGGGCTGTATTTTTTAAATAAAACTCATTAGTTTGTGTTTGTAAGAAAGATAATCTACTTCGAGGTTTCAGTTTTTAAGAAAATCAACAATAGACTCTTACACATATGTAGAAGTTTGTTTTAAAATATCATACAAATCCACCTTGAAAATGAAGAAACTGTTTTCGTAGTTGTGAAATATAGGTGGTAACAAGAAATTTTTTATCTATATAACTATTAATCCTCCGTTTAATATGAAAAAAATAATTATTTTAAAATGAGAAAATAAAACAATAAAACACATCCGAACATAAAATAAACTTGAAAACTCACTCGATCAGAAGCAAACTCATAGGAATTGAAATTAGACTTCCTTTCGCTAAAAATTCTAAAATATAACATGATTTGTTTAAAGTATGAAAATATTTTTTTAGATAATATGTTCATGATTGTTTATATTCTAAAAACGAAAGAGTTGTTTGTAGAGAGAAACAAACTATAAAATGAAGGAAAACGAGAAAGGAAGAAAGATGGTCTCAATAGAAAGAAGGGTCGTTTGTTTTGTGTTATGGTGAATGAAAAGGCTATTAGTAGGGAAAAAAAAAAACAAGCTATAGAAAAAAAATTTATGTAAAAAAGCTTATATGAGATAGAAAAGGACGCTGCTATGATTACATTTCAAATGTAATGTAGACTATGTAACAGAGCATTGTAACCAACATAATAGTCTATCTTAGTATCTTATTTTTTTAAAAAACAGTCTGGGGTATTTTAAATATATAGATAGAGGTTTTGATGGGTTATTAGACTACACTTTGCTATTTTAATAGGTTACTACAAAAAAAAAGTATTTTATGGCCATCAAGAAAAATATATTCAAAAATATATTCAAGGTCTATATGTTGTCAACAAATTGTATAATGTGCCTTGCTTATTTTAGTTTTTAGAATTTTAATATTTATGTCATCCTGATATTTAATTTTATGAATATACTGTATGTTAATTAAGGTAGACGATATTAATAAACTCAACATTTTACTTCTTTCTAGAGAGACCAACTTTCCTCTTTATTTGCTTGTTTTTCTTGTTTTTATAGTTTGTTCTCCACAAAAAGCTCTTTCATTTTTAGAAAACAAACAACCATGAATATATTATCTAAAAAAACATTTTCATACTTTAAACAATCCATGTTATATCTTAGATATTTTAGCAAAAGCAAGTCTAAGTACAAATCCTATGAGTTTGTTTAAAGTATAAAAATATTTTTTTAGATAATATATTCATGGTTGTTTGTTTTCTAAAAATAAAAGAGTTTTTTTACGAAGAGAAACAAACTATAAGACAGAGACAGATTAGGAAATATAAGCGCATGAAAAGAAAGAGACAAACTTTATCCTCATTGTCAGCAAGTTAAAGTATGCAAATTACAGGTGACTGGGTCCTGGGTTCTGTTAAAGTATGCAAATTACAAAAACAAATTTCGTTGCTTTATATATATATATATATATATATATATATATATATATATATATATATATATATATATATTTTCACCCTTCAATATTAGTATATTTAATAATTAAACTTCATAATTTTTTTTTATTGTCAATTTTTTGTGTGAATATTGGTACATTTGTGAATGGCTGCAAAGCAATCAAAAGAGGTAGAGTTTAAGTTTGTTAACTAATTGAATCCACTGACCGTAAAATGCACTGGTGTACATGGCAGGGTTATAGAACCCAGGTTATATTTTACACCATTCGAAGCTGAAGAAGAGGAGAAAAAAATGACTTCGTAGGATAGAGGAAAAATACATATCCCCAATATAACTTGTAACTGCTAAACTGCCTTAAGGGAAGAAGAGGCTCTTCGATCTTTCTCACAGAGCAGCAGGCAAGGGAAGATCAATCCTGCTTGTTACTCTCACGAGCCAGCCTAGCGCGATGTCTTAGCTCAGCCCTTTTCCACCGAACAATCATGTAACACAGGGAAAAGAGGGAGTTTATCTGCAAATAAGATAATAGGGTCACAATGAATAGCAAAATATATATATATAGAAAATGCAAGCAGATGAAAAGGGTAACTTCAAACACCCACCAGAATAATAGTGGCAATGATAAGAAGAGGCCCAGACCAGAGTACTGAAAGAAAAAGTCCATGTGGATCAAAGTAATTCTGGCTTGCAAAGCTCCTCCAGTTGTCACCCATGACTCTATTAAGCCTCTCAGCTAAGTATACACCAGCCACTACATGACATGAAATGATTAAATGAAATCAGATATCCAAGGACTTCAGCAGTGAGAATGGAAAGTACAATAGAAGAATACATCAATGCATGCTAGCATGAACTCAGATTCCAGGACAGAAATCACCCACAGAAATACAAGCTGATAAAAATTTTATATTGGAGAGTAAAGTGAATTAGTTCTTTTTTGGCATTGTGAACCATAAGCACTAGTTGGTCAAGTGTTAGAAAGTTGATTTTAGGAAACACTGAGTTATGACCTAAAAACTAGCTTTAAGAGTCTAAGAGTTTAGGTGACATTTGTGGCTCAATATTAATTAATTCACAAAATAAATACAGGATTCTAGAATCTAGGTAACTTTCTAACTACAAAACTGGTTTTGAGTTGACGGCTCTTGAAGCCTGTAACAATAATTTTAGCAGTCGAACTTCCATAAAAGCAACACAGACAATCACATAGTTTCTAACATTTAGAGACACACACACAAACACCAATTTAATAAGATTCACACAGTAATCATATTGCAGAATTCACACAGCAATCATATTGCAGAAAAGGTAGTTAATGATAGATTACTCCATTTACGATTTAAAATGCTAGTTATATACTGAGAATCTTTACACAATTACATTATCATTATTGGATGGCAACATACTGTATCGCAATAGTTAACCGACTAGCATAGTACCATTAAACTGCCATTCCCATGTTGCACAACTAATACAAGCACTATGCTTAACACCCAAACAAATTAGCTTCACTAAATTCAACCAAATATTCATACAAGGCCATCAATCTTTTATCTCTCACACAATCGCTGTTTATACTCAAGCACAATATTTTAGCCACATTACTACAGAAACCAATTATTTATACACAAGCACAGTATTTTAGCCACATTACTAGCAAAAACCAACTCATGTCATATCATATAAGAACAAAGCAAGAAAACCCTAATGTAACAATTGCAATTGCCCATACATTAAATCCCAAAATGTCCATCTAAGACCAAACAAAACAATTAACCCGCAATTTCCAAAAACGCGCAGAACAACACAAAAAAGCTTCAATGTTTACTTAAATTTCAAAAGAAGTCCTCTTTTTTTTTAAAAAAATCTGGCAACCCATTACCGCATTCAACCCAAATTTACAGTCCCTAAATAAATAAAAATCAATTTAACTCACATTTACAGCATTACTACAAAATTAAGTTCAAAAAAAAAAAAAAAACTTACAAGCTACAAGGAACAGACACATCTGGAAGTTAATATGTTTCCTTGAAACAACTGTTAGTACCAGCAACACGAGATGGAATCCTATTAGCCCCATCAGCCAAGGTTCCTGTCCGAAACAAAAAATAAAAACTTCTTTTTTATTTAATTTAATCAAAAAACCCCAAAAAAAGGAAAAGGAAAAGGAAAAGTCTTAAAAAAAGTGTACCGTCCAGTCAATGGCATGGAAGAAACCGATAAAATTATCGATGGCGGGTCGGAATCCGGATCGGAGCTCCGAGGAGAGTTTCTGGACAAGATCCGCCATTTGGTCCAAGTGAGCTTCCATTGCTGATTTCAGCTCTTCCATTTTTTTTTTTTTCCGGCACTCTGCTAACACAGGATTCTAGTTCTAGCAGTGGTGATTTACTAGGGAGACCTACGGTAGAAGTCTATTTCTGTGACTAATTAGAACTTAGATTTCGCCACGTCGCCAAGCTTATGCAGGTTTACCAGTTAATTAAATCTTTGACGGTTAACGAACGACTTGTAGTTTCAAGGCACTGTACGACTTGGTAAACCCGAACTGAAAAATCCACAATCCGGTATAAATTAGATTTTAATTTTAATTAAAAAAAACATTAACCACTAGTAATTTCATATTGTTGCTGATCAAACATAATCTAAACTCAATCATAGCACATATCAAAGAATTATTTTAAAAAAATTAATATTATTTTAATACAAAAAACAAATAACTTAAATATTTGACAATCTAATCATCCAGGGTTTGAAGATTATAATAATAATTTTTTTCACCCCAGTAGAGCTATTTTGTAAGAATAATTTCTCAAATAGAATTAGTAAAATTTTTCTTAATTATTTTTAAATTGAATTTTTTTAAAAACATCACTGTGTTTTAAAATTTAAAATAAAGAGAGATAATGGAAGAAAATAAAAGGATGAAGAAGTAATAAAATATTTATTAATGTTATCACATTTGAGAGAAAAAAGGAATTAAAATGTAAATTTCAATTTAAAAATAACTACAAAAATTACGGAGGGTGATTTTTGTGCATGTTGGAGAGTCCATTCCCATTATATATATATATATATATATATATACACCAATTATTTTTTAACGTGAACACATAAATTTTGTCAAAATTTCAAAAACAAATCTTTATAACTCACTTGATAACAAAGTAAATATTAAATGAAATTTAATAAAATAATATCCATTTTTTTTCTAAATAATCTAAGTAAAGAAAAAAAAAGGCAAATCGATGAAATATTTAAGATTGTAAACAAAAAAATATATATATCATCAAATTCTATGGAAAAAAAAGAAAAAAGATTTGTCAATCCTGGTTTAAATGCCAAACATGTAATCTTAGTCATAAAATTGAGATACCTCATAAAAAATAAAAATAAAAAAAAATCACGAAGCTCAGCTTCTAACTAACCAAATGTTGAAAGATAAAATTTAAAATAAAAAAGAGTAAAAAACAACTAAAAACAATCCAAGTTAGCAAATCAAACTTGCAACTTAAATAGTAAGAATGTGATAACCTCATAAAAATAAATAAATAAAATATAAATCATAATTCTCAATATACCCAACATAAAAGAATGAAATAAAAAAATCAATTAAAAAAAACAAAAAAACTAGTAAACTCGAGTAGTCCTTGATGCTATTGAAACAAAACGGTTGGATATTTGTTTAAACTTAAATTTTGACCCTCAAAGATTAAATTATTTGAAATCAATAAAATAAAATTTTATCATATTAAATAAAGGATTAATTAAGCGATATTTTTTTATCAACATTGTCAGACCCAATATCTAGATAACTAAAATAAATCATCAAGTTCAATTACAAACTAACACAACATAAAAAAATTATATTGAAAAAAAAAAGAAATCAGATGATCACAATGTAAAAAATCAAAAAATTATTATAAAAAAAAATCACTGTAGATTATTATTATAATCCACATTAATCTTCAAGAAAGTCAAAGTAACTTCTCAAGTAGCTTAGTTTTTTATATATATAATTTAATATATATGTGGTAAGTTTAATCTTTCATTTTTTGCTTAATTATGTTATAGTAAAACTTGGATGTTAAATCTTACGTGGAGAAGAAAATGATAATTTTATGTATAGTACGTGAGGTTGTAGAATTATAGGTATTTTTTTTAATTAATATAGGTGTTTAGGCTAGCTTGCATGTACCTCAATTAATCTTACGGGTCCTGAAGTTAACGATCATATAAGTTTTCAGTGGTTTTGAGAGGACTCAAACTTGTGACCACTAAAAAACAAACTCAAGACCTAACCAGATGAACTACCCCTCAAGTTTAATTGTAGTTGTTTTGTCATTCTTTAAGGAGGGCATTAATAAAGGAGGGCATTGATACTAACATGTACATCTTAGACATCGTTTGTTTGTTGGAAAGTAGTTTTTTTTGGAAAGTGAATTCCGAGAAAGCGAATTATTTTCTGATGTTTGGTAGTGTAATGAAAAATAAGTTGGAAAACACTTTCTAGTGTTTGGTTATGTCATGGAAAATGAGTTGGAAAATAACTTATTAATATTTTTTTTCAAGTTTATTAAAATAATGAGAAATAAATCTTACAAATTAAAAAGTTGAATGAGAATGAAATTGAAAAAAAATATAATTTTATAAATGATCTCAAATAAAATAAATAATAATCAAAATAATAGAGATCAAATCTAAAAAATAAAAAAATTAAAAGATAAAGAAATTAAAATAATAATAAATAACATTTCATAAATTAATTATTTTAAATAAAATAAATGACAATCAAAATAATGAGGACCAAATTAATAGATAAAAAATTTCAATTAAATAATGATAAGAAAAAAGTAAATAACAATTATAAAAATAAGGACAAAAGTTAATATAAAAATCAAATTCTAAGAGATGAAATTGAAAAAAAAAAATCAAAACAATATATATATATATATATATATATATATATATATATATAGCAATTAAAAGTTTGAGAATTAATTTTGATATAATTAACAAATAATATGACATTTCTAAATTTTTCACAACTTCCAGAAAATGTTTTCCGCCCAAAATAAAAGGAAAATACTTTTCTGAAAACTAAGCCAAATTTTTCTTTAATTGAAAATGTTTTTCGTTGATCAATTTTTCTAATAACAAACAAACACAGGAAAGTTTGGAAAGTGATTTTCCAAAAATTACTTTCCAAGAAACAAACACGATTTAAGTTAATTAATTATAATAAATTATATGCATGGGATATATAGTTACAGATCAATTTTGATTGTTATAATCTTATATATAGTACAATTATTAAAATGATTGTTGCTCATTGAAAGTACCAATGTATTTTAGTTGTAATGCCGTTGTATTTTATGATCAACCACTGGCTAGCTTGTTTTTTTTTTTTTTTTTTAAATCAAAGATATAAATATAATAAGAATATTCATGAATCGTCGTTAAAGTTGAATTCATTTAATTACATGTTTCATTGCTGTAACGATCCATATTCATGTTTCATTGCCAAAATTAGCTTTATGATCATTAAAAGGAAACAAAAGCATACCATATAATGAATGGCTAAGTTCTAGAATATTATGAGTTGGCAAAATGGCACCATCAGAAGTTTGCGGGGAAGAGAAGCTCACTCCAAAGCTGGCTTGATGACAATCATATTGAAGGCATCCACTTTCACTTTGGATTTTCCAATCCCGTGAGATAATCTCTAAATATATACGTGTTATTATGTATAAACTAAAGTTATTAAATTCAAATCAGTTTGATAAGTTGATACACTTTCACTTAAATGATTTGATTCTTGATCTAAGTCTGGTTTTAAAAAAATTATTTAAAATTAACTCGAAGATTTAATTATCAACTCGGTTAAAACCTGATTTTATTTAAATAATTTTTAAAAAATTATATATCATTTTAACTAAAAAAAATTGAAACAATAATATCTTAATTAACTCGGGTTAATCTATCCAATTCATAAGCTAAATCTTGAGCCGGACCGAGTTTAGTAATTTTAGTATAAATTGAATCAACTTCCATGTCCAAATTAATTAGAACTTGATTTTGAGAATAGGGCAATATATATATATATATATATATATATTGGTTAAAGAAATGAGTGAACAATATGTACTATATAGTAGGCTAGCAAGCAAGATTTAAATTAATTTTAATCTAAATAGGCACAAATTACGACATGATCATGTCAAAACTAAGTACTCTTATTTGA
>Ga0325410_1006164_pt1 | contig 13186 bp, 11 predicted proteins | sample PopdelMetagenome_16_FD_206182 | JGI IMG/M metagenome (GOLD analysis project Ga0325410, IMG submission 206182) | Populus deltoides microbial communities from Bellville, Georgia, United States - Xylem-PdIQD-R3 | ecosystem: Host-associated > Plants > Phyllosphere > Stem > Wood/Secondary xylem... | reverse complement strand
AACGTGCGCGTGATCACGTGCTTTACTCTCGAGTGTGATTCTTTTGTTACTCCCACAATTAGATGGCAACCAAAGCAAAACTCCTTGCAAATAGGAACCGGTTATTGCCGTTAATAGTTAAATCCTCTCCCTGCTACTTCGGTAACTCCGTCCCTTTCTCCGCTGTCAACCCCCTATCCGACGGCGCTCCTCCTCCTTTCCGTACACACCTTAACAGGTTGATAACGGTAACAGACACCAGAGTCAATCACCTCTCCCGTCATTTTCCAGATAAAATAAATCCCGAAACAGAAATAAACTAATCATTATTTTTAACTAATCATTAAATAAACTAATATAAAAGGAGTAAATTATTCTTCAGTCCTTGTTGTTTGACATCAATACAATTTAGTCCTTCATATTGAAAACCTATAATTCAACCCCTTTACTCATGTTGACCGTTGTCCTGCCATAAAATGCTTGTTTTTCTTCGTTTTTTTTCTTGTAAATTTAAAATATACCCTTTTGAATTTTTTTTATAAACAACAAATAATAATAATAAAAAACCTTTTGCAATATGTCGACATTTTAATTTTTTTACTGTTAAAAAGTACTATTTTTTATAAATATCTTTGATTGTTTTTATGTAAAGACATTATAATTATTAGAAAAATCTAAAGAAGAATCGATTTAGGGAAAACACTTTCAATTAAATTATCAAACATAGATTAACACATTTTTAACAAATTATTACTTCCTCAAGTGGTGGATTGTACTCCTATTCATGTAAAATATAAAATTCATTATGGATAATTATTATCAAAGTAAGTTAAAAAGCAATATAATAATTTATAATTATTATCTTTCAAAGGACTGTACATCTATAATTACACTTATATTTTCAAATAAAAAATATTAAAATTGATATTTTTAATTCAGAAATAAAGGTATAATACCAGCCGTGCTTGCATTTTCAAACGGGATTAAAGTAATTTCTTCATATTTTTAATAATTAATAAACAAGAACTAAAACCAAGAGATAAATTATAGATTTTAAAAATAAAGGATTAAATTATAATATTGTTCAGAAAATAGGGACTAAATAAACAATTTACTCAAAGCAACAACAAGCATTTGTTTCTGATCGAGAGGGAAACGAAGATAGATGCCATCACACGTACATACAATTTTTAGAGAGAGAGAGAGAGTGAACTGTTTCCGTTCCGTTTTTGTTTTTATTTTTATTTTTAATTTATAATTTCTTCCTGTTCATTTTGTTTTCTCGACCGGCTCGACGTTAGAGAGAGAAAGAAAAGCGAGAAAACCTAATCGAAGAAAAAGAAAGAAAATTCAATAACTCTCTCTCTCCTTTCTATTTTAAAACTTTTCACTGAAAATTGAAAATCAGCGATCTTGAGCTAGGGTTTTGAATTGATAAAGTCTAAATATAATCGAAGTGAATCTTTCAAGAATGTTAATTAGAGATTTGAATTCGTTTAAATTTTAGCTCCGATCTTGAAATTAGGGCTTGGTAGATTGAGAAATGGACTTGGACGCGTCGATGGCGGCGACCGATCACGATCCGGCGGTGCAGAGCGCTAGTTCTGCGCCAGCAGAAATGGACGGGGAACAGATAGGGGAGCAGTCGCAGCAGCCGGCGGGATCTCAGGATACGTCAACAGCGGCGGTTACGGGTTCTAGTACCACTACAACGGCCCCGCAGCAAGTAGCGCAGGCGCAACAGCAGAGTCCGGTGGTGGGGCCGAGACATGCGCCCACTTATTCGGTGGTGAATGCGAATATGGATAAGAAAGAGGATGGGCCTGGGCCTAGGTGTGGGCATACCTTGACTAATGTGGCTGCTGTCGGAGAAGAAGGGGCGCCTGGGTATATTGGACCAAGGTTGATCTTGTTTGGTGGTGCCACGGCACTTGAGGGAAATTCTGCCTCTACTGGGACTCCTTCTTCGGCTGGGAGCGCTGGAATCAGTATGTTTTTGGTTTTATTTTTTATATCGGTGGTTTTAATTTCTTTGGTTGTTTGATTGTTTCGTGCTCAGTTAATAATCTTTTGCTTGTTTGGTTACTAGGTCTATTAAGAACTTGGTCATAGCTTACTGAATTCTGGTTAAATGGGAAGGAACTGGCATTAGGATTAGGTTGTTATGTGAACTCCAGGGTTGTTTAAATTCAGTGCAATTTAGATGTGGTATTTTGCGTAGTTTGTTTTCCATTTTGGTGAGATTGAACTAATTTTTTCTGCTATTGGTTATGAAGTTGTTTTAGGTGATATGTGGTCCATATTCTTTCTGGTAATACTAAGCAAATTTCTTTATGGTTCTGACCTTCCCAGTAGCCTGGCTGTTCTTTCACTGAGAAATTGAAGCTGCAAAATCATGAGTGGAACTGATTTTACCGTTTCTTTTTGTTTTGCTATACCAGCGGCATTTGAGTTCTACTGTTGTTAGAATTCAACAGGCTTGTGTAATTATTTCCTTAGTCTGTGTTGTGCTCAAGATGCTCATCTTGTCGTTGTCTTGAATGGCAATGCTTTAATGGTGTGTGAAGCTTTTAAGTTGATGCCTAACTCAAAGTAATTAACAAGTATTTCCTATAGTTTGTGATTTGAAAATGCACAAGTCTAGTTGAATGGATATTTAGTTTTCCTGCTGTATTGGTTTTGATATCCTAACTCGTATGGTATCCCTATACTCAGTACTAATTTTCTTGATTCCGAGTAGCATATGGTTGCCATTTCATTCTTTGTGTCCGTCTGATAACCATTGTTGGCATTGAACTGAAATTGCATCCAGAAGAAATGAATGAACACATGATAATGGATCTTTTCTCTACCGAGTCTCATAGTGATAATGTGTCATGAACTTTCATTACCTTCATGATTTGTTATAAACGCAGGACTAGCAGGTGCCACCGCTGATGTTCACTGTTATGATGTGTTAACAAATAAATGGACTAGGTAAGCCTAGCATGTGGAAATCTTCATTTCATGAGCCATTCTACTCTAAAACACTGCTTTCTTCCTCCTATCTGTTACGGGGATCATTTACTACAGAGTTATTGTTGCAGGATTACTCCATTTGGAGAACCACCCACACCAAGGGCTGCCCATGTGGCAACTGCCGTGGGAACTATGGTAGTAATTCAGGTGAGCATATGACAAATTATCTTTGAAGTTCATATCTTTACCAGATCATGGTTATTTTTTACTTTGTTATATTTTAACTGTTCAGTTATAAATTGAATTTTTTCATTCAACACAGGGTGGGATTGGTCCAGCTGGTTTGTCTGCTGAGGATCTTCATGTCCTTGACCTAACACAGCAGCGGCCGCGGTGGCATAGGTTGGAGTCCTTACAAATGCTTGCTCATTCTCTTGTATTTAGTATGTGATTTTGATCTATATGAATGTTAATTTCATGTAGAGTGGTTGTTCAAGGCCCAGGACCAGGCCCACGATATGGGCATGTGATGGCTTTGGTGGGTCAAAGGTATCTCATGGCAATTGGAGGGAATGATGGTAAGTGGCTTCACAGTCGAATCTTAAACCTCATGTTTTGTACATGGAGTTAAACTTAGCATGTTGGATATCACTGCAAGCATGCATATGTGCACATATCAAGATCTTCAATGTATTTTTAAATTTTTTTGGTTTATGCTTTTCAGGAAAAAGGCCTTTGTCTGATGTATGGGCCCTGGACACAGCTGCCAAGCCTTATGAATGGCGTAAACTAGAACCAGAAGGGGAAGGCCCACCACCATGCATGTAAAACTCTCTCTCTTTCTTGCAAATGCAATAAATGATTTAGACACACTGTTACTACGTAATATGTGCGAGCTTATCCATGCGGTAATGCACTCTTCGAATAGGTATCCATTTTCTGAAAGATCCTGGCTTTCGTGCACCTATTGGCAACGTTCTTGTACAATCTTTCCATGCTATATATATGGAAAAACTTGAGCGTTAACTTCATGTTTGTTTGGATGTTGGGGCTTATCTAACTGTAACTCCTAACATTTCTACTGTTGGTAACTATTGATGAAATGTTGCATTCAGCTACTATCATTTCATAATGGACAATATCCATTTCATGCACTCTTTGCAAATTGACTCAATGATTTAAAAAATGCGATTTCTTTTCTGTCAGTTTCCTTTTCAGTATGTTAATTTGAGCTTGAATCTTCTCTCTTGGAAAATGAAAGATAACAAATGGTGGAAGGATAGATGGAGACAGAGTATGGTAGAAAAAGATGGAAATGAATTTCCATGTGCGAATGGCAATATTTGCAAGTACTTGTAACATGGATTGCAGTTTAGAAATTGGAGCTTCGTTTTTTACATGTTTGAAATATCAATTGATATCACTAATGGCTTCTTCTATTTTGTTTAGTTGGCTTTTTTCAGTTCCCTTTTATTTTGTAGTTCATTCATCATATCTGAAGGCCTAGCTCACTTGTCCTTTATACTTGGCTAGGTATGCAACTGCAAGTGCTCGTTCAGATGGTCTGCTTCTGCTTTGTGGTGGGAGGGATGCAAACAGTGTGGTAAGCTGAAAACTTGAAATGGTAATAGATACATGTCACAATATTTTTTAGTTCTTAATTGGCTCCTTTGTTTATTACATATTGATTGCTTTAAAGAGATGTTCTCCGATTTTTGTCCTTTGTCATGCAACCTCAGAATGCAAATTGTTAGAACTTTGCTGGCAAACAAGTTGCATGGTGTTGCTAATCTTTCTAATTCATGAAATTAAAAATGGAAACAAAATCCTCTGCACGAATAATGACAATAACTGTATCAGCTTTTGGAAGAAATTTGTACATTTACACTAGTGATCAATAGTGGATATCTATTTTATTAATCTAAATAAACAAATTAGTATTGCTGCCTATCAGAGAGAACAAGATTAATTTCAGAGAACAAGTTTCTAGGTTTTGTAAGCATTTTAAGGGAAGAGCGAGAAACTTTTTTTGTTCCACTGTTCTTTCCCTCCATAATAAGGTGCGTTGTGCAGTTGGGGTCGTTGGGATTTGGAAACTTGTCATATGCATGCTCTTAGTCTTTGCTATTTGGAAAGTTGTCATATGCATTCTCTTATAGTCAGTAGTCAATTCAGCGTGATTTTTGTTTCTGAAGTTTTGAAACTTTTGATTAATGTGGTTTCTCAAATTTGTTCTTTAATTGCTTGGAATTCTTCTGCACGAATAATGACAATAACTGTATCAGCTTTTGGAAGAAATTTGTACAATTACACTAGTGATCAATAGTGGATATCTATTTTATTAATCTAAATAAACAAATTAGTATTGCTACCTATCAGAGAGAACAAGATTAATTTCAGAGAACAAGTTTTTAGGTTTTGTAAGCTTTTTAAGGGAAGAGTGAGAAACTTTTTTTGTTTCACTGTTCTTTCCCTCCATAATAAGGTGCGTTGTGTTGTTGGGGTCGTTGGGATTTGGAAACTTGTCATATGCATTCTCTTAGTCTTTGGTATTTGGAAAGTTGTCATATGCATTCTCTTATAGTCAGTAGTCAATTCAGCGTGATTTTTGTTCCTGAAGTTTTGAAACTTTTGATTAATGTGGTTTCTCAAATTTGTTCTTTAATTGCTTGGAATTCTTCTTATCTCCTGAGTCAACTTTTCCTGGAATGGACTGAATTGTGTAACTTTATGTTCTCTGCATACCTTTTACTTAGATAATAACAATGTTACAGGAACAATGATATTTTTGAATGAAGGAGTTCATAGTTTTGAAATCATGGCCTTCTTCATTTCTTCCAAAATCTTCATTTCATTTGGAAATTTTCATTTTGGGAAGAACATATGGAAATTACTTTGTTTCTGATAATGGCGACACTTTTTTTGTTTGTGATGTGAGATTTTGTTAACCTCTTTTAATGTGTTGCCTGTGTCCTTGCCTCTTGACCTTTTCAGCCACTTGCAAGTGCCTATGGACTTGCTAAACACAGGGATGGCCGTTGGGAATGGGCAATTGCTCCTGGTGTCTCGCCATCTCCAAGATATCAACATGCAGCAGTAGGTTCTTTTGCTTGAATATATTGTTTCTTGATTGACTTCTTCTGTCCTCAAAGATTAATCACTCTTCAATTTTGTAATTTAGGTCTTTGTAAATGCAAGGCTCCATGTATCTGGAGGGGCACTTGGTGGTGGTCGTATGGTAGAAGATTCATCAAGTGTTGCTGGTAAATCCTGAGTTTGCAATCTTTAGGACTCTTACCTCTGGTATTTTATCAGATGGTTTCAGCCCCATTTCTTAATAATGGGTTTTAGGATAAGAAGGCATGCAAAAACATAGCCATCTAGTCAGCCTAGGTGGTTGAGGTTGCCTGATTTTATGGTTTGATACCTGATTTTACCTGCTATATGGTGTACATATAGCTATGAGAGAGATGCTATTGAGCTGAGTGCTATTTGTGAAATTCCTAAAGGATGCAGGGCTCTTACAGCTGAAATTGAAAATTATGAAATATTTGTGCCAAATAACTTATATTTGATGCCACAAGGTTGAGTGGTTTTTCTTTTGGCCCTTTCGCATCGCAAGTTGCATTTAATTGCGTTTTTCCTCTTTTCAATGTCATCAATTTGAGCAGTCAGTTTTATTTAGCTCAAATTTAGTGTTGGGTGGGGGACAATTTAAAATCCAGTTCCAGTGATCTAAGTGCCACTAATAAGATTGTACTTATTACTGTTTTAATTCGTACATTGTCTTCATAGATGGTTCTGCCTAGAATTCCAACAATAACCTCATGCTTTCCCATGTATAGTGTTGGATACTGCAGCAGGAGTTTGGTGTGATACAAAATCTGTGGTCACCAGTCCAAGGACTGGCAGGTACAGTGCCGATGCTGCTGGTGGAGATGCTGCAGTTGAGTTAACAAGGCGTTGCCGGCATGCAGCTGCTGCAGTTGGTGACTTGATTTTTATTTATGGCGGCTTACGTGGCGGTATGCGATGATCCTATTATATTATAATTGCTGCATTTTGGTTATAAGTTTTCTTTTGGCCTTTTGGCCATCATGAGCCAACACTACAAAATAGCTGTATAGTTGAATTCTGTTGTGATGAGCAAAAATTATCTGGATGTTTTGGAAAGATAACTGAGGGACACCTGTTAGGGGATTTTACTCAACGTTTCTCAATTGGTTTTGAAATGGAATTCTGTGGAGTATATTCGACAAGATATGGACACATTGTTAAAGCTCAAGCAGATTTTGTAATATATCCTACATGGCTTTAATTGGAGCAATGTGCGTTTCAGTGCATTAAATGGAGAAACCAATAAGCTTAAACATGCACATCGTAGAGCAGGTCAAGATGCCTTCATGGAGTGATGGTTTATAATAATCCCTAACTTGTTAGAATGTGAGCAGAAATTATGGTCTTTGACTCCGTCCTTGTTTATCTTGTCCTGAACTAGTACATTTCCTTTCTATATTGCAACTGCCAGACTTGAACCCTTAACCTAACCTGATGGTTCACGTATGAACACACATTAACAGGCTGCAATGGAGTCTGGTCTGGTGTCATTTTGCTTTCTTTCTGAATGTAAATGATCAATCAAGAGGATTGTTGATGATATAGAGATGTATTCCTTGGAAGAATATTATAAGAACTCAAATCTTGCAGACAGTTTTTTGAAGATTTTCCAATGAGCTCCTCTTATCTTAACACTATAAGTACTGTATTTTGAAACACGCATTTATGCACAGGGGTGTTGCTTGATGACCTACTTGTTGCTGAAGATCTGGCTGCTGCTGAAACAACAAGTGCAGCTTCCCATGCTGCAGCTGCAGCCGCTGCATCCAATGTACAAGCAGGCCGGGCACTTGGAAGATACGGATTTGTGGATGAAAGAACTAGGCAAACCATGCCTGAAGCAGCACCTGATGGTTCTGTTGTGCTGGGCAATCCAGTTGCTCCTCCAGTAAATGGTGACATGTACACTGATATAAGCACAGAGAATGCCATGCTTTCTGGACCGAGGTAAGTCAGCCACTGCATTTGGTCTTTTGCTTTCATTTAAGTAGATAACAATCATCCTTCAAAGAGTTGCTGGATGTGCGTTGTTGCGCAGGAGGACAAACAAAGGTGTTGAGTATTTGGTTGAAGCAGCAGCTGCAGAAGCTCAGGCTATCAGCGCCACTCTGGCTGCTGCCAAGGCACGGCAAGTTAATGGAGAAGTTGAACTACCTGATAGAGATCGTGGGGCAGAGGCTACTCCTAGCGGGAAACAAATATCTACTTTGATTAAGCCTGATTCTGCTGGATCAAACAACATCGCTCCTGCTGGAGTTCGGTTACATCACAGAGCTGTCAGTATAAAATATTTATGAACTTTTTAAATACGATCTGAAGTCAATTTTGGTATGAAATGTGCACATTTACACCAGATGTTATACCTGATGTTTCACTACTGCCCTTTCAGGTTGTTGTAGCTGCTGAGACTGGTGGGGCTTTAGGTGGCATGGTCAGACAGCTTTCAATTGATCAGTTTGAAAATGAAGGCAGGCGGGTAAGTTATGGGACCCCTGAGAGTGCAACTGCAGCTAGGAAACTACTGGATCGACAAATGTCCATCAATAGCGTGCCAAAAAAGGTATTTCAGTGCTTAATTTGAAGTACATGTGCATTGTGGTTATGGAAATGCTTCATGTAGAGACATTTTTATACAATGTAGACTATGTGGGCATGCTGTGCTGCTGACCTGAAATAGTCTGGAAATATTGCTATTGTTAATGCTCTTGCTTTGGCATTTTATTCTGTATACTGCCAAGGTTGTCTTTAATGCAAGTCTGATTATGCGCATGTGGATTGATAGCTGAGATAGGCATATGCATTGTGGATTGAAGTGAAGATTCAATTTAACTAATCTCTTCATTGACGTGTTCCAAATTGAGATTAGTATAATAATATCTGTGTTGCTGGATACTAACATATTCGCTTATATTGCTGAATACTCTACATTGTAAACTACTTCTTGTCTACTGATATACTATTTGGCATAAATTTTAAATAGACATGAAACCTACAGTGTCAAGGTCCATATAAATATTCTTTTCTGCCTTTTCACTAGATATTTTTTTTTCTGTTTTTTTTTGTGTCATTGAGGGATAGTTGTGCCATGTTAGAACATTAGCACCAAGGTCTTGGATATGTCCATCTTATATTCAGGATAAAAGAACACTACTATGTTGCTTAATTCTCCTAAATCTCTTCGAATATTGTGTGTTGTTCTTTGCCCCCCTTTAAACTACCTTATGGTCAAGCATTTGTTTTTGGTTGTTGTTTCCAAGTATATGACCCTTCTGTTTTGCAGTGTCATTTCCAACATAATTTCTAGTATCCATCGAAGTCATTTGGTTTTTATTTGATCAAGGAAATGGCTTGGAATCAAATCAGTGCTCCTTAGACTTGTTTGATGTTTAATTCCCCTCTTTTCAACTTAACCCTTTTACTTGGGTTCTTTAGTTGCAAGAGGTGAAATTTTTTTAGATGTTGTATGCTTTCCATGTTCATGGGTTGCACCTATTCTTGGATTCTTTAGTTGCAAGAGGTGAAGTTTTGTTAGATTTTTGGCATTTTAGGTGAATCACTTGCCAAGACTTAATTTTCTTGCCCAAATTCTCTGTTTTGTAGCTTAACGTGGTCTTTTTCTATTTTATCAGGTTGTGGCACATCTCTTAAAGCCTCGTGGTTGGAAACCTCCAGTTCGCCGGCAGTTTTTCTTAGATTGCAATGAAATAGCAGATCTTTGTGACAGTGCTGAAAGGATATTTTCAAGTGAACCAAGTGTTTTACAGCTTAAGGCTCCTATCAAGATATTTGGTGATTTGCACGGGCAGTTTGGGGATCTGATGCGCCTTTTTGATGAATATGGTTCACCTTCAACTGCTGGTGACATTGCGTAAGCATTTTTGTGAATATTTATAGGTTCTACATTATGCACGCAGATTCATGTCACCAAAGCTTATTTATCTATATAATGAGATAAAAGTCTGGAAATATTGATCATGATGGATTTTTTTTTATTTTAATTTTTTTCTATATCCAACAGAGAAACCTATCAATTTTGCAGAAAGCTAGTCTCCCACAATTTCACTCCATGAATACTATCAACTATTGAATTTTTTATTTTTAGATCCCTTTCGCATCTAATCCCTAACTTATGATGCCAAATAGTTCAAAATGTACTTCGGAAACCATTTTTTGTTAGCAATCCTCTGTTAAAATGAAAAATCCTCACCTATTACCTGCCTAACTGAAAAGGACAAGCAACAAATTTCCCATGCACCAAATGATGTATGAACTCCATACACAAACCCTCATGAAAGGATTGCTTTGCAATCTCTAAATCCTTGTATGAAGTAATGGGTTAATCTGTGCAAAGTTTAAATGCTTGATGTCAAGGATCAATTTTGGTTTGGATTTCAAATTGGCTTTTGAAAATATTTTTGGATCACAGCTACCCATATTTATATTGTAATGAACTCGGATGCCTTATGGACTTTTCTTTTCCATTTGCCAACCTTGAGAGGTTGTCTTTGGATTATTCCCTCTACAAAGAACTTGTAGGTTGCTGCTGAGAATAAAAAAATTGGGTATTTGTTTTTAAATTATAGGAGAAAGGGTTTAAGGACTTGTAGGTTGAGCTAGTCTAAGGCTATGAAGTGGTGATCTTTTTGGCTGTTTGCTGCAAGATGTGGTAGCAGGAAGAGGGAATTGAGGTTTGGATTAGAGTAGTGAATGGGGGTGGGAGTTGGAAGTGCTCAGTTATCATTTATCAGTAAACTTTTTGTGCGTGAATGTATATGGAGACATGAACATGAACATTCACATGCGGAGATTCACATTTTGTTCTTAAGTTTTTGAGGAGGCTGATTTTATTCTATTACTGTCAGATATATCGACTATCTGTTCCTAGGAGATTATGTTGATCGTGGCCAGCACAGCTTGGAGACCATGACTCTTCTGCTTGCTCTGAAGGTATATTGGCGTGCCTGCTTCGCTTCCTCTCTTTTAGGGTGGATAGATATTTGTTTCTTCTCCACAAATAATCCTTTTGATTTCCTCTTCAAACTTTGCCTTGGATCTTGATGGGAGCTTTCTGCAAATATGTTTGACTGTTGTAGGTTGAGTATCCCAACAATGTACATTTAATTCGTGGGAACCATGAAGCTGCAGATATCAATGCCCTTTTTGGATTCCGGATTGAGTGCATTGAGCGAATGGTATTGTATTATATACATTTCACATCTGTATCCTATCTTAACGACTTGTTAGCTACAAGCTAAAAATGGCTTGATGAACAGGGTGAGAGAGATGGAATTTGGGTTTGGCATCGGATAAATCGATTGTTCAATTGGCTTCCTTTGGCAGCACTAATTGAGAAGAAAATCATTTGTATGCATGGTGGTATTGGTCGGTCAATAAATCATGTGGAACAGATTGAGAATCTTCAACGTCCAATTACCATGGAAGCAGGTTCAATTGTGCTTATGGATTTGTTATGGTCAGTGCTTCTGCTCTATTGCTCTCATTTGCTTATCTATTTGCTTATTTGTCTGTAATTGCATTTTTTTCCTCTTCTACTATAGGTCTGACCCAACAGAAAATGACAGCGTGGAAGGATTGCGACCAAATGCTAGGGGTCCAGGGTTGGTAACATTTGGGGTAAGATCAGTTGTATTGCTTGTGTTTAATTCATTACAGTAGTGTAGCTTCCTTGGTTTATATGTCTGTTGCCTTGCAACTTGTTTTCCTTGATGGTCTGTTTGAATTACTAGAGCTTTTTCTAAAATAATGATAGCACAGAAGTAGGTTCTTATTTTTATCTACTTCATTATGCTTACACTGATTCCATGTTCTCAAATTCCTTTCGTGCTATATGATGCAACAGGAGCTTTTGGATTTCATTCTTCTTAAAATTGCAATTCAAGGATTTGTAGCTATTTGGCTGGTTTATTTGATTCAGCACTGGTGTTCATGTCCATGATGGCGATGTTTGTTAACGTGGTCATTAAATATTCTTTTTTCCTTTGCAGCCTGATCGTGTTATGGAGTTCTGCAATAACAATGATCTTCAGTTGATTGTACGTGCCCATGAATGTGTGATGGATGGCTTTGAGCGTTTTGCTCAAGGACATTTAATTACACTTTTCTCCGCCACCAATTATTGTGGTATTTTCTCATCAACTTAACTAGCTATTTATTTTTCATGAGAGTCATGATTAGTAAGTTTTAGTGATTCTATTCCTGCCTGTTTCTACAGGTACTGCAAATAATGCAGGGGCAATCTTAGTTTTGGGAAGAGACCTTGTGGTGGTTCCCAAACTCATTCATCCTTTACCACCAGCAATTTCATCACCAGAAGCTTCACCCGAACGTCATATCGAAGATACATGGATGCAGGTGCTGTTACATTTCAAAATTTTCATGTTTTGATGTATTTTCTTCATGCTGACTTCTGATCTTTAATCCTGTTTCCATTGCATTTCTTATGAGACAGGAGTTGAATGCTAACAGACCTCCTACACCAACTAGAGGCCGTCCTCAAGCAACAAATGATCGTGGCTCTCTTGCTTGGATATAATAGATGCTTCTGATTTTTACACATACTCATTCCGAGCTTGTGCATTCACCCTGGGTTTCTGTCATCTGTATAGAGCATGATGCCACATCCAGGAATTCCAACACTTGCGACTGCCGTTCCTGAGAAATTTGAAGGCTTTCTGATTTTTGATTTTAAGGCAGAGTTGCTAGGCCTTGAGATGGTTACCACACAAGTTTGAGAACCAGGTTGCAGGTGCGGCGGTTAGGTTCACTTTGTTGTGCTAAAGGTTGCAGATCTGAACCACCTGCCCATTGTAAATTGAGCCACAAACAGGTAGGAAGTCTTCCAGGTTTATTTTGACGGGTTGGTAGTGCTGGGTATTTTCACATTAGTTTTTCTTATATTTTTTTTTTATTCCTTGTTTTAGGCCTAATATTTATTTTTATTTTTTCGCTTTTCATTCTGTTTATGAGGGCACGAGGTCCTTACATTGATGGTGAGATATATATTGTCTAAAATCTTTGTATTATAGAGGTGTTATGTAATTCTCATTTCTGCTCTTTGTACAATATAATTTGTGTGAGGATAAGAAGCTTTTTGGTCTGCGAAAGCCTGAGA
>Ga0325410_1006162_pt1 | contig 13187 bp, 5 predicted proteins | sample PopdelMetagenome_16_FD_206182 | JGI IMG/M metagenome (GOLD analysis project Ga0325410, IMG submission 206182) | Populus deltoides microbial communities from Bellville, Georgia, United States - Xylem-PdIQD-R3 | ecosystem: Host-associated > Plants > Phyllosphere > Stem > Wood/Secondary xylem... | reverse complement strand
CTAGTACTAGTTTAAATTCTAATTATTCATGATTAAACTTCTTGGTATTGGTATGAATTTCAATGACTTAAGATAACAATTTTTTATATTGGTTTGAATTCCATTAATGATGTAGACTAAAAGTTTTGGTGCTAGTTCTCAAAATTTACAAGATCCCTCAAACACGAAAGCCTCGTGATGGCAAGGCTTGAATCAGACATGTTGGAGCCTTGTTGGGCTCCAAAGTAAAGAAGAGCTTTAACTGATGATGAAGTTGAATCTTCTAGTGGCAAAGTTAAATTTCTGATTTCAAGGTTGAATCTTCTGAAACAAGGTTGAGTTTACAGGACCTTTGTTAGATTTTAATTTGCTAGAACCTTGTTGAGTTCAGAGAAAATTTTCACATGTGCTTTGTAATGCTTTTTTGCATAGTGATAGGTTAGAAATATAGGTCCCTCTCTAATTTCTCCTTCATGAATTGACTCTGGTACTCTTGTCTCAATAACTTTCAGTCACTTAAGAACTTAAGTCATTGCTCTACTCAAGTTCACTGGAATATTTTCATATTATTTAAAGAATGACAATTTATCAACTATTTGTTATTCATGTCCACTCGTTGTTTTCATGAGACTTTACATCCTCTAATTATAGTTTAGAGAATGTCATTTTCCCCCTAACCTGGGATCTTACAGCGTTATTTTTTTTTATCATTCTGAGAGATTTGGCTTCATGGAAATTACGACTTGCTCCCTAGTTTTATTTCTATTTTTTAATTTAAGAAACCCTTTACCTTTAACTACCATTCAATCCTTAAGAATAGGAAATTATAGATAAATAAAACTTTTGATATCAATCCCTAAAAATACATGATTTCATCGATTTAATTTTTTTATGGTTATCCCTAAAAATATGTGATTTTTGGAATTTTGGATGTTAATCCCTAAAAATATGTGATTTCATTAATTCTTTTTTGTTTGTTTTTTAAAAAACAAAATATTTAATTTTGATAAAGTTTATGATTAATCTAGGACATAAAATATTGATTAAACTAATTCTTTCCTAACAAATAAACTCTAGATAAACAAATCAAACCCTTCAAATAGGGCTTCAAGTTCCTTTTCATTCATTCATTTGTCATTTAAGCAAACAAAAACATCCATGCAGCCCATAACTCTTCATGTTTAATATAATAAAGGATAAAAACCTTAAAAAATTAAGAAAGAAAACATGTAGAGTATAAATTACCACACAAAAAAACTATAAAGAAATCAACTTTAAGTCTCCAAAATATATATTTCCAAGTTAAACATGGCATCAAAAGAATAAAAACCCCTAGATTATAAGAACCTTATTTTCATATTTTCCCAAATGAAAGGACACACTTGCTTTTTAACCACTAGATAGAGCATTCCCATACAAAAAAAAAAAGGACATATTTAAGATTCAAAAGCATTCTCACACACAACATTTCATGTCTTAACCTTGTTTAAAGAAATATAAGAAATTTTTCATGCCATATTTTCCCATGATCCACAACATTAACATTTCACTACAACATTTAATAGTTTTATCGATGGAATTTTTCTGTCGGCATAAGATTACCATTTCATCAATGAAAATTTTGCTGATTAATTCACCTACAGAATTTGTCTGTTGGTATACCATTCATCAGTAATTCCATCATCTGTCACTAATTTGTCAGTAAGAAAAAAACCACCGATGGTTTTACAGACAAAAAATGCGTGCCAAAAAAAATACCCACTAGAAATATGTCGATGGAATTATTCCATCGGCATATTTTCGTCAGTGATATTAGCATGTGCAGTATTTTTTTCCAACTCTCTGACAAATATAGATGGATTGAGTTTTTCCGTATTACCATCAGTAAATCACCGACAGAATTAGTCCATCGGTGATTGTGGCATATACAATAAATTTTTTCCAACTCTTTAGAAAATACCGACAAACTATATCCGTTTGTAATATTTAAAAAATATTTTTAAAAATAAAATTGTATAGAATAATTAATATAAAATTATATAGAATAATCAAAAAATAAAATAATTAAAAAAATAAAATTATGCAAAATTGAAATATGTAAAAATAAACTTGAATAATACAAAATTCAAATATTCATTACAAATTTATTTGTACAAATAAAAATTAAACTGGAATAATGACGGCGCTAAAGGAGGAGGAGGTTGGTCATTCCCGGAACCATACAGCCAAAAAGAAGGCGCACACGTACCACCCATTTGTGATCTCATGTCCATAATCATTTGGCAGAGTTGCTCATATTTTTCAGTGAGATGAGTCTTGTGTTGTTACAAGACCACGAACTCCTAAGACTGGGTGCTTAATATCAATTGGGAGCTCCCAACGGTTGAGATACTACGGGCCGCCTATAAATTATTGGTTGTAGTGTTGGAGAATCTGTTCACCTGATTTCAATCAGGTCCACCAAATGATTCTGCCTTCATCCACAAATCCGGATTGAAATTCGGGTGGGTCGAAAGATTGTCCCCATATCTCTCCCTCAAGTGGCTATTATATGTCTCCTAAAAAATAAAAAGGAATCATCAAATTCAATTCAAGAAAATAATAACTTACAAAATAAAATGGTTGAACGAACATACCACGAAGTGTTGAGCGTAGTTGTTGATGAATTATTGCCCCCCATTTGACGGTCATCACACCACACATGCATCTCCACAAAAAGCTTCATCGAACTTTACTCACGTTCAAGAGTCGTAGCTTGTAAGAAAAATAATGTTGCAAGATAAATATATTTATAAATAACAACAAATTAATTAAAGATAGATGTCATTAAAATTAATCTTACCATCTGTTCCGCATGTACAATGTACAGAATGGAGCCACCGGTGTACAGGGTAACCGGACTATGAATTTGCCAGTTCCGGTTCTCGGCACCGGACAATGAACGTCGTGTGAACCGCTCGGATATTATGTACTCAATATATTGCACCCATATATTCTCCGAGATGTATGACAGCTTGAAATCCCTCCAAACCACCACATCATTCCAGCCTGGTAGAGCGATATCTCTAGCATATTTTTTAGCTTTTTTCTGCGCTTCATACCAAAAGTCACTCAACCTACATGATACAAATGTATTTTATATAAGTTAATGACAAATAAGTTTTTAATATATAAAATTTTAAAAACCAATATCGTATTGTTTTCGATGTTACCTAGTTGCAGAGTGATTCTCTCACACCCTCCTCGCAACATTATCATTTGTGATATCCCACTTGAATCCACTTGAATTTGTTTCGTGTATAAAAAATTTATAAAAAATAAATCAGTAATTTCAATATAACATAACAAATAGTTAAAAATTTGAAGTTAAAACTAACCTCAAATTTTATAAATCATGCATCAATGTAAGGTTTTCATTCAGGATGTCTAGACACTTGCTCCATTGAAATAATAGAATTTCCATCAATAATTTAAACATCGATGTTATTACTCGAGCGGCCTCAATGTCTGTGAACCTAAAAATTAATAAAATTAATGAAATATTAGTTGTACATAAATTGTTAAACACAAACCAACTCAAATCAAAACAAACTTACATTGAAAGGTCATCCTTCCCATATGCCTCGTACTTGCAGGAGAATTGACCCCGTTTTGAAGGGACATCACCTCTACGTCGTGGAACCGCGATGGAAGAGGCAGTGTCGTGAGTTGACGCAGGTGCTTTTTTTTGGTCGACACCTAATGACACGTCATCATCACTGCTAGAAGAACTAGCTACGATCATCTACTCACGATGTGCAGTTGATTATGTTCCACGCATCTATACAAATTTGATGTATAATTACATAATCAAATTAAAATTTAATTTTTAAAAAAACATTCGACAGCACCTCCCCTATACTAGAGACTACCTAAAATGTTCAAACCTGTACATATTCAAAATATATGCCGCAAACTAGTTGATTTTATTTTATTTCTACCAAAATTTCAAATTATTCAATTTCATCTCATTTTCAACGTGATAGTATAATGTTTAGAATCATAAAATAAAGAAAAACAAATATTATATATAAGCTAATATCTATACAAATTTAACAATAAAATAGAGAAAAATAAATAAAATGTATTCCTATATATTCAATTAACATTTATACTACAAATTTAACAATAGCAATTAAAATTCAACAAAACAATCAAACATTAAAGATATATATACAATAAAATTGAGATAAAACAATAAAATTCAATCCTATATATTCAATTGACATGTACACTACAAATTTAACAATAACAATTAAAATTCAACAAACATAATAAAACATTATTGTAATGTAGAAAATAAAATAGAAAAACAAATATAGGCTTTAGGAAAAAAAAATGCTTACCTTAATGGTGTGTTTACTTTTAGAGTTTATCCATGTGTAATATAAAAAAAAATTGTTAATTAACCGAATAAAAGATGAAAAATAAAAAGCAATTAAGTAAAATGATTCACAATACATACCTTTAAATGTGTTGATAGTTTATCTACTACTTGAAACAAAATTGAAGATAGAATTTGAAGGAGGAGAGGATTTAAGTAGAGAAAGTGAAAGAATTGTGAAAATGAAAGGAAAAAATGAACTGAAGGCGTTCCCGCTGGGTTTTATACTATGTTTTTACCGACAGAATCATTGATGAAATATTAAATAATATTATTTTTAATTAGTCTGTCGATGATTCTCTCGGTAAATTGACCTTGAAATTTTAATTTCATACTAAAATTTTTAAAAAGCTCTCTATAATTTTCACAGTCCGTCAGTAATTCCCTCACTAATATTAAATAGTACACACTATCAGAGATACATTAATTACCCACGCTTTGGATTACGTAATTCGTGCCAACGGAATCGCCGACGGACTATTAAATAATATTATTATTAATTAATCCGTCAGTGATTCCCTTAGAAACCTACAACTGAGTCAGAGGACTTTAATTGAACATCATTGACATAAGATGTGAACAGTTCCTTCGCCTCTGTAATACATTGACGGACACAAACCGTCGGTGTTTCCATCAATGATGTGGGATTTGAACAGTTCCCTTCCCCTCTGAAATACACCGACAGACACAAACCATCGATGTTTCCATCGGTGAGTTGCACAATTAATGGCATATTATGTCTATATATATTCCCTGTCTATCCTCCCTGCAAATACTTAAATTGAAAGCTACACGCACAACACAATAAAAGCAGTTCACATAACAATTATAAAATAATTATTTCTTTGTGCAAAATTTCATCCATAAATATTACATTATAAAAAATACCTTTACACTTTTTTGTTCTGATAGTTAGTCAGAATTATCCTTTTCTTCTTTAATAGAAGTTGACACAACCATCCTTTCTATCATACTCTCATTATGAACAAATAGTTCTCCATGTGCATACCAACACAAGTAATCCTCCATAAACCATTTGTGTAGAAGATGCATCGTTATAACATCTAGATGAAAAAAAAATTATTTTTACACCTCTTACATGGACACCTAATACCGCATCTACTAATATTTCTCAGAATAGATGTTGGAAAATTAATAAAACTCTGAACCCCATTAAAATAATTCATCCTCCGCAATTCTTGGGGTGAATCTCGATACATCCATGAACGATCATTCATGACTTCTATCGAACCTCTATAAAATAATGATGACAAATGTATTAATTAACTACAGTAAGTAAATAAATTTGTAAAAATATTGGTTTAGCTCAAGATTATCCAACTTACTTTCAAACTTCTCTTAAATATTCATTATCAATTATCTATGTACATACAAATTTATACACATTAATTTATGAAAATTACAACTCGTCAATAAAATTGATAAAAATTAAAATGGACCCGTTAAATAAGCCATTATTTATTTCATCACAACACACCAGTCAGTAATTCGATATAATTTTTAACAATTTACAAACAAATAGAATTTTATAAAATCTAAAACAAACTATAACAAGTAAAAAATTATAAATCCATACTACAAATTTATTTGAGAAAAAACAATAAAATAAGTAAACACTAAAATAAAATACATATACTAAAAAAATATTTAATAATAAAATTGACATTTTAAAATTGTGTTAAAATTAAAAAAGATAGATTTACTTACTAAAAATAAAAAATTTGTAATAAATCAGAACATAGATGTTGAGACTACAAAAGTTAAAGAACGATGAGTTGTGTTGAGATGAGGAGGGATGTTTAGGGGGGCTGGTTGTTTGCAGTTGGGAAGGTTGTTTAGATGCAGGAGGGAAGAAGAAGGAGAAATACAGGAGGGAAGGGTCGATGGTCATGTCATATATTAACTATTACCGATGGATTTACCGACAGAATAATTTCATCTATAACTCCATCGGCAATTTTGTCAATGTAGTAGACTCATCACCATACGGATATCCCGGTTTGAATCTCACTGTATTTCCAATGGTAAAATCATCCACAAATACTTCCGTGTCATCACTGCTTTATTTTTTAAAATTCTTTATATTTCGTCTGTGATTCCCTTGGTATATACTAGGGGTGAGCATTTCCGGTTCAGTTCGGTTTTAAACCAAAATAAACAACCAAACCAAATTTTTTTTTATTTTTTTGAACCGAACCGAACTGAAAACCGGTTCAAACCGATTAATTTCGGTTTGGTTTGGTTCGGTTTTTTTCCCTTCCAAACCAGTTCAAACCCAATGGTCCTCTCTGCTTCTCCTACAACCTTGACCGCAACAATGTCCAACTGCACATAGCGTTGATTGTTCGAGGGAAAGTTCATCCATTTCATTGTAATTAATCAAATGGCAAGGGGGTTGTAGAAATCCACGGATATGAAAAACAAAAGAAAAGGAATGGATCTACTATTCCAATTCCATTTGTGGCACAGACTCAACAAGAAAATTAAAACCCAAAGGAACCAAATCCATAAGGGAGGGGAGGAAAATCAAAGGCAGAAGGTAAAGTGAGAGAGATGCAGAGAAGGGAGAGGGTGGGGGGGAGAGGGTAAAGTGAGAGACAGAGAAGGGAGAGGGTGGGGGGCGGGGAGGGAGAGGGTAAAGTACTAAAGTGAGATGCGGGGGGGTGAAGTGAGAGACAGAGAAGGGAGAGGGTTGGAGGGGGGGCGGCTAGGGTTAGGAAATGTTTGTATTTATACTTTTTTTTTAAATGCTGGTTTATTGAACAGGTTCGGTTCAATCGGTTTCAGACTTTAGAAACCGAAACCGAACCGAACCGGAATTTTTTTGTGATTTTTTAATCAGTTAATTCGGTTTTTTTTCGGTTCGGTTTTTTTAGTTATTTTTTCCGGTTTTCTCGGTTTATCGATTTTTTTGCTCACCCCTAGTATATACCGATGGAATAATTCTGTCAATATATACCGATGGTTTTAGCGAGTGAATTAATTTGGTCGGTAAATATCACGGCAAAATACGAACAAAAAAATTCTGTCAACAATTATGTTTGTGTTCGTTGAATTTCTAGTAGTGCTTCATGCTTAATAAGTGTCAACTTCTGTCATTTAAAAGCCACAAATTACTTCTACAAGGGTTATTTGGATTAACATAAACCCTAATAAACCTTTTTTATTATTTTTTACAGCAATAAGAGCACGTAACGATCTTCATTGGTGACTTCAAATGGCCAATCTTGGTTCAAATCAAACAACGAAACCCTAATCATCCTTTTTTTATGGTTTTCTTCACAAGAATAGCTAAAGATCATTCATTTTTCATGGTTATTAGTTTCCAAGACTTGTATTCCAAATTTCTTTCACCCATGTTAGCATAAAATATGAACTTAAAATAACAAACCCGTAACAATACATCATACTTTAAGCAAGGTTCATTTTGATAGGTTTTTGTATTCCAGTGTTAATATCATGGTTTGTATTCTCTAGATTTAAAAGTCATTAACTCAAATTTCATTGATATGAAACAACTACAAGAGGATCAAATGAATAAAATTTAATAGTAAAAAAAAGGTTAAAAACTCACTTAGTATTGTTGAGGTTATTGTTGTCAGTGTTCCATTGATACTTTAAAAGTCATTAACTCAAATTTTATTGACATGAAACAACTACAAGAGGATCAAATGAATAAAATTTAAAATAAAAAAGGTTAAAAACTCACTTGGTATTGTTGAGGTTATTGTTGTTAATGTTCTGATGGTATTTTTAAAAACCAAGATGCTGCCATTGTTTTAAAATATGGTTGACACCTTCTAAAATCATTATTTTTTCTTAGGGATCTTTTTATAATTCAAGAACTTTTTCAACTTTATGAATAGGCTTCGAAAATCCTTGACCAAAGATGCTTTCCACTGCAACCTGGTTTCTGCTACTTTTATTAAAAACTAGGATTGGTTTTAACATCTAAGAGTGTTTCTATGGCATTCAAACTACTAATGAAGTCTTTTAAACATGTATTTAAAGTCCATGGTTCTCTCAAAGATGGAAAGAAGAGTTATTGTGGCTAGGCTACCATGTCTGCAAAAAGATGAAAGTCCATTGTTAATGTTTTTACAACAATTCCTTTTTTTTATTTCTCCATTCTTTTCTATCTCTCTTTTTCTCATATTTTCTCTCTCTTTTTTTTAATATTTTCTCTTTCTTTTATTTTTTTGTCATTCCATCACCTTTCTTCTTTTTTTTTATTCTTGAGTGTGAATTGTGAAACCTATTTATAGGCAAAGATGGGGGGATTTTGGGGTCTTGATCTAGCAAAACCAAAACCCACTTGAATCTTTAGTAGACATCTTAGTCCTTGATTCGAATTAACTCTTGTTATACCCCAACTACAAGGCTGGCACTAAAAGCATTATTTTAATTTGAAGTTTTGCAAGTTATAGTTGCAGACCTTACAATGTTTTTAGCTAGTGTAGGCAGAGCATTTAAGGGCTAAAAACAATTAGAACAAAGGTTGTAAGGGAGGTACAAAGTTAGGGCTGAAGGGAGTTTTGTTTTTATCTTGATGGGAGGTAAAATACAGAGTAATAGAACATTAAAGGTCCCCTCTCATTATGAAAGAAAAACCCCATAAATCTGAGGTTGAAGAAGAAACCAAATGACGCATTGTTATTTTCTTATTTAATTAGGTCTTGTAATTCTATTTAAACAATATCGTTTTAGACTATTCATTTTTTATCCTGGAATTTCAACCCCTTCTTGATTTTAGTTTCTAGCTTCACATGTTCTTAATTCAGCCCTAAATTAAACTATTACCTTTAAGATGCTTTCCATTATCACCCTTGATCCAATTTAATTTGGTCTTTATAATTTGATGTAATTTGTAGTATAGTTCTTAGATCCCTAATTAGTGTAATTTGGCCAAATTTATTTTCAATCTCAAATCTCTCTTCAATTACATCCTTGGTTGAGTTAATAAGACATTTTAATGTCAATATCTTTTTTATTTTGATCATTGGACCTTTAATTCTTTTAGTTTTGGTCAAATTAACTCTAAATATATATTTTTAATTAAGCTCCTATTTGGATTAATAAGCCCCCATAATTTTTTACCTCTTTTTATTTTGGTCAATGGTCTTTTAATTTATTTATTTTTGGTCAAATTGACTCTAAATGTTAATTTTTTTTCTCCAATTAAGCCCCTAATTGAATTAATAAAGACCTCAAAGTTATTTCTCACCTTTTTGTACCCACTCTAACCTAGTTCTTGTTTTTTTAAAAAAAAAAAATCATTATTTATCTGATTTGATCCCTAATTTTATTTATCTTTATTTTTTATTATTTTATGATTTTTTTTATTTTGATAATTTTTAAAAAGATGTCTTTTTTCAAAACTTTGTCCAATTTTATTTGCAAAAATACTTTGATGTAAAATTTTTAGTTTTGAAAAGGGTAAAAATTAGGTTATGACAATATCAAGTCTTCTTGTAATACTCATCAATGCCAGAATTATATAATTTATTATATCAACTACTTCTATACCATCACTACTCCATCTTCATTAATAGTGGCAATGTTTTTTTTTTATAAAAAGAAAATTATTATTGTTGATATTTTTTTTGTTATTATTATTATTATTCGCAAACCCTTCTTTTATGTCGAGCATGGTTATTATTATTTAAATATATTATTGCTACAACTATCATATCTTTCACTTCCTTCTTCTCTTCCACCATCATCAGAATCACCCTTATTATTTTTACTATTATCAACATAAATAAAAGCATTCTTGTAATCATCATTTCTTTTCATCTTAGAAACTAGGCATTAAAAATTTTAAATTTCATTCGTATTCCTTGTTATTATTCTAAACACATTATTAGAACTAAAACGTCATTATGATTCCTCTATTCCTATTTTGAGTCTTTTATTTTTTATAACTAAATAGTACTTAATGATCATGAATGTTACAATTTAGGATTTCGATAGAGAAGAATCTCTCATAATTATGTTGAAGTTGTTTTATTTCATTACAAAATACACATTGATGTTTGTATCATTGCTATTTGGGATTTCAAAAATCATTAAATATTTTGTCGTGCATTGAGGTATCATTTACTTAAAGTTCATTAAATTCAAATGCTTTAAGTTTTTCTCAAAATGAGAATATCTTGATTGTTATAGTTTATGATTTCATTACAAAAATCTTTGAAAACTATGTCAAATGTCTTTTAGTTATAAATACACATTAATATTGTTGTAGGGAACATCTCACTTGGATGATGAGGATTGCTAGGATAAAAATATGAAAAGAGGTTGTTATCTAGTTTTATAATAACTAAAAAGATTATAGGTAAGAGACTAGTTATGTCAAAAAAAAGATATTAAAATCACCCTAAGACATTCTACCTAAGACAAATTGCTCAGTATTTGTTTTTAATGATAAAAGGATACTTATTGTGCTTATATTAATAATTTGCCTAAAATGGTTTATGCATGTTTATCATTGATGATGAAAAGCTACTAGGACCTAAAACAATAATTTGAGATATGGGCCTGGAAATAAGACTTAATCCTTAGTTTTGGAATACGTGCATTGGGCCTAAAAAGATGGTGAGTAATACATTAGGCTTTGGCCTAATTTTCCTGGCTATGTTTAAATGGAGCTTGGAGATCGTCAGTCACACTTAATTGGTCTTTGTGGAGTCAAGTTGACCCAACTTAGGTTCACTCACCATGAAAAAGGTGGTGTATCCTAACATGTGAGAATTCATAAACAAGCATTTGCACACATTAAAAAAATTTAAAAACCCATATTTACAAACAAAAGTTTAAAGAATATTTATTGGTATATATTTTTTATATAAAATTGAATGTTGTCACCTTGAAGATCACTGCGCCAATAGAATGATGGTTTAATGTATGTTAGATATGTCAATCAAAAAGGTATTGCCATGAGCACCCTTCAACTCATATATCTAGATTTATTATACACACACTACATTCAATATCTTCCAACTTCCAAGAAATAGAACATATTTAAGGATCATACTATTCCTTTTGATTAGATAAAAATACACATAAATTAAAAAAATAAACAAAAAATATTTTTATATATTTTTATATGAAAATAAAAGGCATCAATATCTGAGTGATAAGATATGTTTAAGACTCGTAGTATCACTAGGTTGATTCTTTGATAAAAGAAAAACAAACAAACAAATCCTTTTTTATATGAAAATAATCCTACCGTTTATTTTTTAAAGAAAAATTATTAAAATTCACACATAAAATTAATTATATCCATACACCAAATCAAATGCATCCACACACAAAGTTAAATATTTTACAACTCATCCTCCCAACTCTATTATGGAGTATCAATTCTAACTTTATCACATCAAAAAATAATTTCATTGTGCCTTCATAACCCTGGGGTTGCTAGGCAATGCCGCAAACCCCAACACTTAAATATTCATTCTTCAAAATAAATACAAAAAAATGATAATACATTAGAAATTATTCAAATAAACAAAAAAATCATTCAAGATTCGAAAACAACCTTTAGTAGATGTCGAGCTCGGGCGAAAGCTGCTGTAACTAGACTAGAATAGTGGCGGTGCATGGATATTATGGGTGAAATATGGCATGTGTGATTCACGCATCGATGAGTTAGAGCAGTGTGAGCCATTCGATTGAGTGCACCTTGTTGTCTTCTTCCTTTCTACATTGACAGTGATGTCTACCGCCACTTGAGGAGAGGGATCAACATGGGGAAAGCTTCGAGTTTTCTCTCCCTTTTGTTGGCATGAGAAGGGTTGTTGCATGAGGTGGTTGTGTCATGTCTTCTTTTAATGGTGTGGTGGCACTAGTGGTGATCAATGGGTGTCTTATTCAGTGTTGTTTGAGGTTTTACGTGGCGGTGATTGCTTGAAGAAATAAGACGGTATATGCATGTGGTGTGAAGAAAGAGAAAAAGTTTTTTCTCTTTTGGTTTTTTAATTTTTTCTACTCTGCATGCTTTTTTTTTTTTTTTTTGCATTTTTAGGTGAATTTAGTTCTTTTTCTCTTTTTGCTACTTTTTCGTTTCTCTCCAGTTTTTTTCTTTTTGTTTTTCCTTTATGTTTTTTTTTTATAGCTCGTTCTCTGCTATATTTTTTTATCTCTTCTTCTTCCTTATCTCTTTACCCTGCAGTTGATTAGAGAGGGGTCTGAATTTTCATGTTTATTTTAGTTTTTTTTACCTCCCTTGCCTATAATTTCATTCACTATTTATTGTTTTTGTGTTTTTTTTTTTTTTTGAAAACCCTATTAAAAAACAAGAGGTCAAAAACATGTTATTAAAAATATAATATATAATTTTGTAACATTGATATCTAGCCCTAACAGTCTGTTTGGAAGTATGGTTGCGGTTATTTTTCAAAGTGTTTTTCGTGCTGAAATATATCAAAATAATATTTTTTTTATTTTTAAAAAATTATTTTTGAGATCAGCTTATCAAAACGATCCAAAACATAAAAAAAATTAATTTTTAATAAAAAAATTAATTTTTTTAAAAACACAGGTCCAAATATAGCTTTAAGTTTGTCTCGATAAGTTAAAGGACCGTGATTGTTATATTTTAAGATTTTGTTACAAATAGTTTTGTTTAGATACAGAATATATTGTTTTGAAAAATTGCTATTTGGTATTTTGGATTCAATTTGTGAGATATATATATATATATATATATATATATATATATATATATATATATATATATATATATATATATATATTT
>Ga0325410_1006161_pt1 | contig 13188 bp, 13 predicted proteins | sample PopdelMetagenome_16_FD_206182 | JGI IMG/M metagenome (GOLD analysis project Ga0325410, IMG submission 206182) | Populus deltoides microbial communities from Bellville, Georgia, United States - Xylem-PdIQD-R3 | ecosystem: Host-associated > Plants > Phyllosphere > Stem > Wood/Secondary xylem... | reverse complement strand
ATCTGGGCATCGAATTCGTCCCAGTAAAACAGTGCTTGTATGAAACTGTTAAGAGCTTGCAGGAAAAGGGTATCCTTCCAATCCTAAAACATGCTGAAGACTCTGTGAAAATTCAATAAGGGCTCATGGATTAGCAGGGTATAGGTCCACACCTCTAAGTGTGGTTGAAGTTGTTTGTAAAATACATACTAAAAAAAAGAATATACTAAAGAAGAATGTCAATGTCAGAGTGTAAGTGTTACTGTCTTCTATATGTAAAGACCTCTAATTGTCTTCGTGCTTAGATTAATCCTTTTATAATGAATGTTTTAATCCCTAAATTAATCAATTTAGTTTCTTACACAAAATATTTTACAACTTTAACTTTGGACAAAGGTATCATATTATCCATACATACAGATTAGAATTAAAATAAAAAAAATATATAGTAACGATTTAAAGTATTTTTTGCTTTGAAATACATTAAAATTAAAAAATATTATTTTTTATATCTGCACATCAAAACAGTATAAAAACATAAAAAGAATTAAAATTTTTAAAAAGATTTGTGTTCTCAAATAAAGCATTAGAAGACCATCACAAAAGCACAAACAATAAAAAAACAAATATAATTAATAAGTGCATTTAAGTGAAATACGTTCTCTTTTTGTTTTGTTCAAATTTGTAAAAAGATAAAAGCATAAACATATTAATTTTGATTAATTATTTTTTACATTAAAATAATTTAAAAATACTAAAAATTACTTTAAAACAAAAAAAACTAAAACTTTAAAAAATATTTTTAAAACACAAGAATAAAAACTCACACTCATAGCAAAACATACATGATCCTGTGTTGACGTGGTGAGGTCAAGAAATCTACCTTGTTGATTAGCCTATTTACGAAACATGTTGGCAATCATAAACAGGTCAATTTAGTGATAAAGTGAAGTTGGTAGAAACAGACCCATGCATAAAAAATGATTGAACCCTACAAGATTATGTATGTTAGATCATATATGTATCCAAAAATATGTCATGTATTTATTAGCCCAGTCTATAAATAAGTTAATCTACAAAACAAATTATCCATAGCCACACTGAATTTTTTTTGCATTTCACTTTGTTCTACAAAAGAAGTTCTGCAAGAGTGGATGCGAGAAAGAAATGAGTGGTGACATGCTCTCTGAATATCTCAAGCTCAGGGTTTATTCAGCTATAGCTGTTTGGTCCACAAAGATGTTCGGTCATCACATAACAATGGTAAGACAGAAAAGGAAACGGATTATAACCTCGTCTCTAGTGTTATTTCAATCACTAGAAGTTAGTGACCTTGAGATATCACTTGCCCCATGATTTACAAATCATTTGCATTACTCCTCCTCTGAGGCAACTGCATGCATGCTATGTCTTCTCTAGGGAGACTGTACACTCCTGCATTACCAGCCTCGTTGGCGATTTGCGGATTTTCAGATGTTAGTGCTACAAGATGTGTAGCCTCCTTGTTTCTACGAAACACCAAGTATGCAACCCCAGCCAAATACATTGCCATTCCCAAAAATCCAAATATTCCTAGAAGGATGGCAGCTACGGTAAAGATATCAAAGATCATAGTCATGCCACATGTCAAGTGATTACATAATGAAGTAGTTAAAATACTGTTAGATAGTTAAAGTTGTTAATATTATTAGACAGTTAGAAAAGCTGTTAAATATTGAAAAAAGAAGTTGGTTTACGTCTGCAGCTTCTGTTATAAATACATCTTCAATAATGTAAAGTGTGTTTGTTGTTACTCATTTTTTAAGCCATACGTGCTAATGGAGATATTCCTTTTAAATTGAAGGCAGGAGTTTAGTTCAAGGTTGCTGGGAAATTGATAAAAGCAAAGAAGGAAGAAATGTTTTTCGAACCCTGTTTCAGCCATCTTCTGCTCTCTTCATCCTTCCCCTCTACTGTCGAAATTGTCAGGATTCTTAGGCTAATTAGGAGTCTTTATCATGCTAAATTCATTCCTTTTTTATCTAGTCTTTAAGGTTAAATAAATCCCTCATAAGTGGCACTAAAAAATTGATTCTGCTGCTGTCGTAATTTTTTTGTTCCAACTTAGGCCCTGATTCTGACTTGGTTTCATGCAATATCTGATCATCCCAGCTATATTTTGTCCCTCATGACATGTTGAAGAATTGACCTACACCCTTATTGGGTCCTAGGGCTCACTATTCTTATTGGGATGCTTGGCATTGTCAGTTTCCTGAATTAGATCAGGAGACCCTTTTTGACCAACCAGACTGTAGCTAGTTTCTGCTTTTTATAACAATTTTATCTCACTTCAAATCCATCATCAAAGTGGTAGTACTGGACGCGTAGATGAATTTGGGCTTTCAAATTGCTTGATTTCGATATCAGGAGCTCAAGATATTCCTGTTTGAATATCTGACGTGAAAGTAGAGAATTCTGCCGCGAGCAGGATTCTGACCTGAGTTTTGCACTAAAGACTCTGCTTCCGTCATGATTTTTCTGGTCATTATTCTTAAGTTATACTCTAAGTTATATCGGGATGCTCGGCATTTGTTAGTTTTTTAATCAGATCAGGAGATCCTTTTGTACCAACCAGATTGCTGTCCGATTTTGTTCTTTAAAACAATTTTATCTCACCCCGAATCCCTCATGAAAGTTGTAGTCCTACATGTGTGGATAAATTTGGGTTTTTGAGTTACTTGATTTCGATATCAGAAGCTGAAGATATTTACGTTTGAATATCTAATGAGAAAGCGAAAATTCTGCCGCAAAAATTCTGCCGCAAGAAGGATTTTTCCCCCCAAGCTTGCAGGACTGAATTGAAAAAAAAAAGACTGAAATAAGAGAGTTAATTACAGATAAAAATTGGAAGAAATTTGGCTGGGTTTTGGAAGAAATAGAAAAACAGGGATAGGATTAGAAAATGACAGAAATTCTGCCACGATGGGTTACATTTCTGCTGCCTTTCTAAACGACACCGTCTCTTTCTTTTTACATTAATTCACTTCTTTAGTTAGACGGTGCCAAATGAGAACAGCCCCATCCTGGAAATATAATTAGCATGGTATTGTACCCCGTCTGCATTCCCTTCCCTCCTCTGCAACCGTTTCCTGCTAGTTTGAAATCTCTCGTCCTTGCATCCCCTGCAACCTGGTGTGTGCAGGACAGCACCCCTTTTCACGCCATGTCCTTAGCTACCAGTCAGGATTTCACAAGGGAAATCGTTTTGCACCTCACTGTGCCAGCTGTGAAAGAAGACGCAAAGAGGAGCCTCATCATCATCTAAGGACTGGGATTGTATCCCTAACACATACGGTTGAGATGAGAGAATGTAAGGGCGGTCTCCAGTTCTTGCATATATAACAGAATGCTTTGTAAAAGAAGAAAAAAAAACAAAAAATGGAGGAGGCGAAACAAAAGAGAGAGACATAAAGAAAACAGTAGGGAAGAAAGAAAAGAGAGAGCAGAGACACAAAAAGAGAGGGAAGGCTGAGAGGAAAAAACAAAGATATTAAGAAGAGAGTAGAGGGAGACCGGGAGAAAAACACGCAGAGAAAAGATAGAGACAGAGGAGAAAAGGAAACAACAGAAGGGAAGGGAAGTTAACTTCAACCTATTCTACCTTGCCAAAAAGGAATTTGACAAAGCTCTAAAGAGTTTTGAAAAAGTCCCTAACAGTAAAAGAGGAAGGATTTCTTCGGGTCATCAAAGGCAAACACGCAGGGATTGCCCACTGGTTTGTTCTCCCTTTCTGCTAGAAATATCGGCAGGTATGAGTCTCTGCCTCTTTCTTCCTTGTCATATGTATAGTTGATGTCTGCTGTTTGTTCTTTTCAAAGCTTGTTTCTGCTTTTATTTTGGACATTCGAGTCCTGTTTTGGCAACATGGTTGTGCGCTGGCCTACATTTTCTGCCATGGCTGTGAGTAAATAGGAGTTTATGTTAAGAGTTGCTAGTTCCTTTCTTTCCCTTTTGTCCTTAAGGAATCAGGCCTTAAAGGTCCTCATCATTATCCCTCCTCTCCTCTGTTCGGGTTTTTCCTTGTCTTAGAATTATGTAGGGAAGGGTTTCTGCTCCCAAGGGTTATTTGTCCAGAGGAGAAAGCAAGAGCAGGAGGGAAATTCCTTTTCACCTGGAGCAATCATGTTGACAGGGTCTTAGGTCATTTTCTTTTTCCTCTCCGTCTGCATTTTGGAGAGGAGATAGTTGGTCATGTTTGTGATAGTTTTAGTCTGTGATGAAGGTGGTAAAGGTACACTTCTGAGGTTGCTTTTTTTTCTATTGCATGAAAGAAGTATGACAACTCCTAGGATTAGGAAAACAGAAGAGGTTTAGTCACGGTTTCTGCTATAGGATTGGGTTTCAAAGCTTTGATTTTCATGTGTATACGGACTCACTCTTTTCTGTTGAAAATAATGGGTCATGCTATTTTTGGTTTCTGAGTTTGAGAGGATGGACCGAAGTCTGTTGAATGAGATTTGGCTTTGAAAAGTTTTTTCCCCTGCCGGGTTCCTCCTGCTTTGTTTTACACGTACTGTTTAAGTCTTGCAGTGTTAGAAATATATGTGATTTTTGTCGTTTTAATTATGTTTACTGTGATGTTTGTGTTTTGATATAGTAAAAATGTTGTATGTTTTATACGGCCAATATCCTAATATATTTAAAAAAAAAATTTCAAAAAGACAAATATTCAAGGTTTCAAAAAATATGTTTTAGCATGGATTTTTTAAACACAAAAAATTATTTTCTTGCATCTTGGATTTTACAACATGTTTGTAAATTCTAAAGGTTGTTAGCCAATATTTCTAAAATATAAAAATTTTATTTTTGGGAATTTGTTTTTATTCACTATTAATGTTTGGATAAAGAAATCTCAAAGAGGTAAATATCCAAAATATTATTAGGAATAATTTGTTATTCATTAGTAATGTTTGGATAAAGAAATCCCAAAAGGGTTAATATCCAAAATATTATTAGGAATAATTTGTTATTATTCACTACAAATGTTTGGATAAAGAAATCCCGAAGGGGTTAATATTCAGAATATTATTGGGAATAATTCGTCATTGTCCACTGTTAATATTTGGATAAAGAAACCTCAAGTGGTAAATATCAAAAATATTTTTCTAGGAATAACAAGTCATTATCCCTTAATAATATAAGGGCAAATAAACCTATGAAAGGTAAATGTCCAAAATATTATTAATAAAAATACAACTTGTTTATTTTTAACATAAAGGCAGATTTATGCCTAAAATTTTATTTAGAATAATTTAATTGCGTATCCTTAAAAGAAGCCTCAATTATAATTGGGGACATTTCAAATTTTGATTCCACAATTTATGAGTCATGAAAATATGAAATACTAAGGAGAAAATGGGCTTTTAAAGCACCTTGAATTTCCTTAGATTTCTAACTTAGTTTTTTTTTTCTCTATTTTCTCTTCCTTGCGATTTATGAGTCGCGAACACTTGAAATACTAAGAAAAAAATGAGCTCTTAAGCACATTGAATCTCCTTAGATTTCTATTTTAGCTATCTCTAAATTCATAAATTCTGAATTTATTCCAAATAAAGCATAGACTTCAAAAGATCTGCATCGTTTCTCTTTGGCACTTTATAGATATATCTAAAGGTATGATCCATATTGGCCAAGGGTTCTTTCCCTTAGACTTTGAACCCAAGTTCGTTCATCATAGCAGTCTTATCCTAGAAAACTGATGGGCTTATAGAACATTAATACCATAGCAATTATAGGCAAACCAAGCACCAAGCAGCTTACCTTAGGTAGGGCGTACTACGGGTGCTAAAACCTTCCATTTACGCAACCAGTCCCTTCCCTCAGAATCTCTGAAAGACCAGTTAGGTTTTCTAGTGACCATAATACTAGGTGGCGACTCCTTTTTTCACAAAACAAAAACCCTGAAATCAATTCCCCGCTCCAGAAAGGGTCGTCGCGACGTCGAGCTCTCGAGAGGGTACGATAGTATTAATGAAAAACAATGAATATATTCGTCTTCTTCCTTCAATTGTCAACTGCTCTCTCTACCTTCTTCATTTCTCTTCTTAAAGCTCCAGAATTCTTCCATTCAAATCTATTATCTTCATATGGTATCAGAGTTGTATTCCTAATCCTCTGCTTCCTTACATCCTACTTTGCCTCTGTTTCTTCTCTCATCAACAAACAATTATTTCCAGTTGTTTCTCTGTTTTTGCATTCCAAAAACAAAAAAAGGTGACATCTTCTCAACTCCAGATCGTCCAATCTCCCATAACTTCCTTACTTTCTACAGTTGCTACTTCTGTGATAGTTAAGCTTGATGATACCAATTATCTCACATGGCACTCTCATATGCAAATCCTTCTTGAAAGTCATGGTATTTTAGGTTTTGTTGATGGTTCAAGGCAGTGTCCTAGCCGATTTGATGCAGACTCTGGCCTTAAGGGAACTGAAACGAATGACTATCAGGTGTGGAAAATGCATGATCGAGCATTAATGCAGTTGCTCATTGCACTCTTTCCTCTACTGCAATTTCTTATGTTATTAGATGTGTTAGTGCTCATGATATGTGGATTCAGCTGAAGGATCGATTCTTTACAGTTACCAAAGCACGTATTTTTCAAATGAAAAATGAGCTTCAGAATATTACGAAGGGATCAGAACAAGTTTCTCATTATCAGCAAAAAATTAAAGATGTAAGAGATCATCTTTCTGCAGCAGGAGCACTACTAGAAAGTCGCTTAATACCAATGAAATTACCGACAGAATAATTCTGTCGGTAATTTGAGATCGCCATTATCGACCAAATTTAATCCATTGGTAATTTCATCTGTAGCTACCGACGGCCAAATTCCATCGGTAGCTACCGACGGAATTACGGATGAAATGTTGAGAATATATAAAAAAGGGGTGGTTCGCTGACGTGGAGGTTATTGCGGGTATTTTTTTTACCGACAGAATCACTAAGGGATTTAAATGTCAACTTCGTACGGTGACGTGATCAATTCACCGATGAAAATGCCGACAGAATCACCGAGTGATTCAAAACGACAGCTCTGTACGGTGACGTGCCCTGTTTACCGTCAGACTAGCCGACAGAATCACAGACGAAATAAGTCCGTCTATGAAGCCATCGGTAAAAGTTAATATATCCCCTCTCTGTCGACCCTCTCCTCCCCTATTTCTTCTTCTTGTTCCCCATCTCAACTTTCCCCAACTACAAATAACCAGCCCCCCTAAAAAAAAATCTCCCTCTTCTCAGCACAACAAGTCATATTTCTTGAAGTATTCTCGTCACAGCATCAGTGTTCTGATTTACCGATGGATTTTTATCAGTTTTTGTAAGTAATTCTATCTTTTTAAATTTTAACATTTAAATGTGAATTTTATTGTTTTTTTAGTATATGTATTTTGTTAGTAGATGTACATGTTTTATTGTTATTTCTCAAACAAACTTGTAGTATATGAATGTATAATTTTATACTTGTTATGGTTTGTTTTAAATTTTGTAAGATTGTTTTTGTTTGTAAATTGTTGAAACTTTATTGAATTACCGAATTACCAAATTACATATGTTGTTTTGAAATAATTAATAGCTTGTTTAATGAGTCCGTTTTAATTTTTATCATCAATGGTATTGCGGAGTTGTAATTTCTATAAATTGATATATATGTATTAATTTGAATAGACGTTGATAATTGATAATGAATATTTAATATTTATGAGAAGTTGTAATTGGTTTGTTAGATAATCTCGAGGTAAACCAATATTTTTGCAAATTTATTTACCTAACATAGTTAATTAATACATGTTGTCATCATAATTTTATAGAGGTTCGATAGAAGTCATGGATGATCGTTCATGGATGTATCGAGATTCACCCCAAGGATTGCGGAGGATGGATTATTGTAACAGGGTTGATGGTTTTATTAATTTCACAACATTTATTCCCAGAAATTTTACTGGAGACGGTATTAGGTGTTCATGCAGGAAGTGTCAAAATAAAAAGTATTTGCATCCAGATGTTGTAACGATGCATCTTCTACACAAAGGGTTTATGGAGAATTACTAGTGTTGGTATGCACACAGAGAAGTATTTGTTAGTAAAAGGAGAATGGGAGAAAGGGTGGTTGGGTCAACTTCTAGTGCTAGCAACATGCATGAAGTGACAAATGACAACACTAATCCTTACAGGAATATGGTTATGGATGCAATGAGAATGAATCAAGGTAATGTCAGTCAATTTCCAATTGTAGAAGAAGAACCTAATGCAGATGCAGCTAGGTTTTTTGATTTGTTGAAAGATTCTGACGAACCATTATGGGATGGCTGCACGAACCACAGTAAATTATCGGTCATAGCACAGGTGTTCATCATCAAGTCAGATCACGGGTTTAGTGAGGCCGGGTATGACAAGATTATTGAATGAGCGAGAAGCATTTTACCTGAAGGGAACATGCTGAAAGAGAACTTCTATGCTGCGAAGTCCATGATGAAACCCCTCGGTTTAGGATACCAGAAAATTGATATGTTCCCTACTTCTACATGTTATACTACCTTGAAAATGCTGAGATGACTGAGTGCATGACATGCGAGCATTCCCGTTACAAACCCAGAACTGGTAGGGGAAAGACTCTAGTGGCATATAAAAAACTTAGATACTTCCCAATCACATCTAGACTGTAGAGGTTATTCATGTCACTAAGGACTGCTGAGCACATGACATGGCACTAATCACATGATGTGGTTGATGGAGTGATGGTGCATCTTTCTGACGGCGAAGTGTGGAAACACTTTAACAGTGTGCATCCTCACTTTTCAGCTGAATCAAGGAACATGCATCTTGGGTTGTGTACAGACGGATTCAACTCATTCGGGTCATTTGTTGCTCCTTATTCTTGTTGGCCTATCACACTGACGGTTTATAACTTGCCACCGGGGATGTGTATGAGGCCGGAGTTCATGTTTTTATCTATGGTCATACCAGGTCCGAGCAGCCTGGTCCGGAATATAGATGTTTGTCTTCGACCGTTAATTGATGAGTTGGCACAATTGTGGTCCTCTAGAGCTTTGACTTATGATATATTGAGGAAACAAAATTTCCTTATGAGGGCTGCTTTGATGTGGACTATTAATGATTTTCCAGCTTATGGAATGCTTTTTGGTTAGAGCACGCATGGGAAACTAACATGTCCATACTGCATGGAAAACAACAAGGCATTCATGCTAACAAACGGAGGTAAAGCTTCTTGTTTTGACTGTCACCGTTGTTTCTTGCCACATAATCACTGGTACAGAAAGAATAGAAAAGATTTCTTTGTTGGTAGAGTTGAAAAGGATGTTGCACCCCCACGTCTTTCTGGTGAAGAATTGCATGATGTTGTATCAGAGTACGGTGACATTGTGTTTGGTCTCCAATCAGGTAAGCAGAAGTTCCCTGGTTTTGGTTTGACCCATAATTGGGAAAAGCAAAGTATCTTTTGGGAGCTTTCTTATTTGAAGACCAATCTTCTTGGCCATAACCTTGATGTCATGCACATTGAAAAGAACATGTTTGAGAACAGTTTCAACACCGTTATGGATGTGAAGGGGAAGACAAAGGACAACATCAAGGCTAGATTGGATGTAGCTTTGTTCTGTAACCATAAAAATATGGAGTTGGTTTGTGATGAGTCACGGGTCGCAAAACCAAGAGCAAGCTTCGTGTTAGAGAAAAATACACAACTACTAGTCTACAAATGGTTTAAGAGTCTGCGTTTTCCAGATGGACATGCCTCGAACATATCAAGGCTGGTTAATATGGAGGAATGCAGATTGTATGGAATGAAGAGTCATGACTGCCACGTGTTTATGCAAATACTCATCCTATTAGCTTTTCGTGATTTGTTGCCAAAGGGAATATGAGATGCACTCACGGAGATCAGTCATTTCTTTAGAGATTTATGCTCCAGTAAGTTCAATGTTGACCACATTGAGAGGTTTGAAACGAATATCGTCAAGACACTATGCAAACTTGAGATGATATTCCCTTCATTATTTTTTGACTCAATGGAGCATCTCCCCATACATCTACCGTTCGACGCAAAAGTTAGAGGACTGGTCCAATATAGATGGATGTACGCATTCGAACGGTTAGATACTACAGTTGCAATGTAATTCATATATAAAAGTATTTTCTTTGTTTTTCTTCATTGAAAATATTTGATTAATTCAATGCAGGTACTTGTTCAATATCAAGAAAAAGTTTAAGAACAAGGTGCATGTTGAGGCTTCGATATGTGAGGCCTATATTGTTGAGGAGATCTCAACATTTATCTCGTACTATTTCAAACATCATCTAAGAACGAGAATCAATCGTGTTCCACGGCATGATGATGGCGGTAAAGTGTCTTCCAGTGGAAACTTGTCAATATTTTCCAATCCTGGACGACCCACACCTAAAAATGCCGTAAGAGGAAGATATTTGTCAGAAATAGAGTTCAAACAAGCTCAGAACTCTCCTTTCCTAGTTCATAGCCTTTCTCTCGCTTTTATAAAGCCAGAGAATGCCATGCAGTCGCCTCAAGATTATGAGGTGACTGATCATTGTTATTGCAGGAGTAATTCATCACAAGGCACCTGGTAGGCGTGGTTCATGAATGAAGAAGTGATGAACAATTTTCTTTGAAACGGCGTTGTTTTCACCTGAAATGATTTTTTTCCAATTTGCCCCCCGAACTTCTGACATTTAGCAATTGGGTCCTTATGGAAATCATTTTTTTAATTTTACCCCTGGATCAATTGCAATTGAACCCTTGGATTTCAGCACCATTTACAAAACAATCATTGATTTTCAATTTAATCAATTTAGTCCTTAATTGGCTCTTCAACTTAAAATTATTTCAAAATTACCCCTAGAAAAATCAATTAAGCCCCCTACTGTATCACCGCCTATTAATTTTGGTCCTTGAATTTTAATTTCTTACAATTTGGACGCGAATCAGCCTCAAACTTTGGTATTTCTTCAATTAAGCCCCTGATTTCATTAATTAAACTAATTCCAAGTTCAATTAAGTTCCCGAACTTATCAATTTTTTTAATTTCTAGCAAAATTGACTTCTAAATTTTTAATTTCATCCCTATTCCAATTTATATTGTCTTGACCCAAATTTCAATTAATTCTTCATTCATTTTTTTCATTTTTTCCATCATTTTTATTTTTATTTTTATATAAAAATAAAATAAATGAAATAAAAGAATAAAAAATTGGGTTATGACAACTGTCATAACCCAATTTTTGACCATTTTATTTTTATTATTATTATTATTACTGAAAAGGATAAAAAAATGATGATAATGATGAAAAAGCAAGTAAAATGAAATAAATGAAGAATGAATTAAAATTTGGGTTAAGGGCAACATGATTGGAAGTTTTGGGGTTTAATTAAACTTTGAAATTAATTTAATTAATCAAATCAAGGTTTTAATTGGAGAATTGATAAGTTTTAAGACTTAATTAAGCTTGGAATTAATTTAATTAATCCAATTAAGGGTTTAATTGGAGAATTAATAAGTTTTAAGACTTAATTAAAGCTTGGAATTAATTTAATTAATCCAATTAAGGGTTTAATTGGAGAAATTGATAAGTTTTGAGACTTAATTAAGCTTGAAATTAATTTAATTAATGAAATCAGGGACTTAATTGAAGAGATATCAAAGTTTGCGGTTTAATTGGGGTCCAAATTGCAAACATTAAAACCCAAGGACCAGCTTGAAAATGGAGTGGAAATGCAAGGATCCAATTACGTTTTAACCAGGGGCTTGATTGTAAAATTATAAGAATTCTAGGGACCAAATTGAAAGCAGCCTTTAGAGCTAGAAAACAGGGTCGTTTTGAGCGACTGTTCACCGTCTTCTTCCTCTGCAACGGCTCTGCCATTAAAGGCAGAGGCGTTTCATCCGTTGGCAGCAACGCTTACTCATTGAAGGCGGCCGTTACCACCTGTTCTGGCCTTATAAAAGGAGAGAGGAGTGAACCGACGAGGTGGAAGACGCAGGAGACTAGAAGAGAAAAAAAGAGTAGACTTATTGTTCCCCTATTTCTTCTCAAAGAAACAGAGGAGGCCACGGAGAAAGGCCACGAGCAGCGGAGGAAGAAAGCAACTAGCCGACCAGCCCTCCATCACGTCTCCGTTTCCCTGCTTCCAGAGAGGAAGTAACACCGAGAACAAGAACATAAACACGCAGAGGCACAGAGACAGAAAACAAGAAATAAACACAGAGGAGACAGAGCAGAGAGATCCAAACACAGAAAGAAAGCAAAACGAGGAAAGTAGAAGAAGGAACAGAGGAGAGGAAGCAAGTTGACCAGCCAGAGCTTCGCCATCGTCTCCATCGCCTCCAGCAGACCAGGTAAGAGTTTCTTCTTCTCGCATTATTTCGGTTAAGTAGCATTTACACTATGCAAGTGAATTTTAATTCACTTGCACAGTGTAGCAACACGCGTGCGTTAGCGCACGAGTGTTGCTTAGCCCACCCGGGCCATTGGCTTGGGCCAGTGGCCGGGCTGGGCCGGCTGGGTCTATGGGCTGGGCCCAAAAATAAAAAAATAGAGTGTAGAAATAAAAATTTTGCATGTCTTAGAAAAAATATATTTTTGTCAATTTATTCACTGATATCAGGATCAGGAATAGGAAAAAATATATATTGATTTTTTTTATAGTTACGAATTTTTACCAACTCCAGAGTTGGAATTATTCGAGATCGAATATTCACTGGCGTTAGAGTCAGGAATATTATAAATAAATCATCATAGCATAAGCGAATAAATGTTTAGCAATTTAAGACAAAACCAGCAATGCAGTCTGCCTTAGGCAGAATGTTTAAGGGGTAATAATATCTTCCCTTTTACGTAACCAGTCCCGTACCATAGAATCTTTGTTGACTAGTTAGGGTTCCTAGTGACCATAATACTAGGTGGCGACTCCTTAAATAAGACATTTTTTCTAAAAGAACAAGATGCCAGAAATTTGTTCTTTTTCCATAAATCGAGGATTATTTTTAGGGTCGCCACGATGTCGGGTGCGACATTTACGAGTATTAGGTTAGCCTATCTTTTCAATGTCTAATTAATGAGTAATGGAACAATTAAACATTATCAAAAAGCATCTATTAACTTAGGGATCAAATAATTTTTTAAAACCACAATATTTA
>Ga0325410_1006155_pt1 | contig 13193 bp, 4 predicted proteins | sample PopdelMetagenome_16_FD_206182 | JGI IMG/M metagenome (GOLD analysis project Ga0325410, IMG submission 206182) | Populus deltoides microbial communities from Bellville, Georgia, United States - Xylem-PdIQD-R3 | ecosystem: Host-associated > Plants > Phyllosphere > Stem > Wood/Secondary xylem... | reverse complement strand
ATCAAAAATAATTTTTTAAAAAAATAATAAAAATATTATTTTAATGTATTTCCGAATAAAAAAACTTTGAAAACACAATCGTTACCACAATCTCAAATACTATCTAGCCATGTTTTATAGTTACGATGGCAAAGTGTGACTGTGTAGTAGTATAAAAATATGTTTTTTTTTGTGTTTTAAAAATATTTTTAAAAAAATTAAAATTTTATATCATGTTTTAATATGAAAATATCAAAATTTAATTTTTTTTAAAAAATATTAAAATATATATAAATAAAAAATATTTTAAAAAATAATAATTATTATAATACCGAACAAACATCGCTAAAATAGAGAGCCATCACATGGCACGGTGAGAGTGGTGGTAGTGGTTGGTGATGGATAGGACCCACAAACAACCTGGCACAATCAGATACAAAATAAAAGCAGAAGAGCACCCACATGCATCGTCAGCATCCCATGTGATGCTATCCCCTCTGGCCCCACTTTGTCTCTCTTTCTTTCCTCTCCATGAATGGCAAGAATTAAAGGCGGACCCCACTAAGAAAAACTGCAAAAAATATTAATTTATTTGTGGTAACTCAGGGACAAACAATAATTCTTCCCATAACAAGACAAAAGGACATCAGAAAGAGGGAGAGAGACCCTTTTTTAATATTTTAAACCCACTTTTTTGTTTTCTTTTTCCTTTTCTCTTTATGATCATGATTTTATTTTTTTTTATTTATTTTGCCTTCTTTCTCATAATCTGAAGGGTTTTAGAATTTATGCATTACAGCAACAAAGAATACATAACTGGTTGAGTTTAGAATTTATGAAAATTACTTCCCATCAAATTCATGAGTCTGGACTCAAGCAACCCGCGGCATAAGGTGGTATGATTACAGTGGAAAAAGGAGAGATTTTTAGAAACCACACAGAAGACAATATGTGGCCGGAGAATAAAACAGAAGGGTGCGAGACAAACTGAAATTTCAAAAGAAGGTGTTTTTCCCATCACATTTAAGATCTTCGTTCGAAGAAATTGTTATACGGTTTGGGCACGAACGAAAAAAATGCTCTATAGAGTGATGCGAACAACATTTGACAGTAAGTGAAGAAGGATTTGTTTGCTCCTAACAGCTTGCAGAAAGGCAACAAGTAACTTCTTCGGAAGGACAGTGTCTTTGCCATTTCTTGATTCTTAAAATTACTTTCCGAACAGCTAATTGCATGTTAACCGAGACAAATCCCAGGAATAAATATTGAATCCACTGTGAGTTAGTCCCTTGAATATTGCTTGCAGTCAACATTTTCTCCAACATGTTACATCCGCGAGCTCTGGACCAAGTTTCCATGGGATCCACTTTGTTTCATCGACAAATCAATAGTGAAATTATATATATATATAAAGCTCAAAGATAAAATCCAACCGATAAATCGAGCTCTAGACCAAGTTTCCATGGGATCCACTTTGTCAAATCATTAGATCTCTCAAAATTAAGACTTTTTAATTATTTTTCTAGTTAATTATAAATTTTAATTATTTTCTTGTTTAAATCAGTTTGACTTCTTTAAAACAGTTGTGAAGCTAAACATCATATTATTATTTTTAATATATATAAAATATAAGAGATTTTCTATAATTCTATATAGTATTTATGACAACTTCAGAGCCTAGAAAGCCTAATTTTTCATCTTAGCCATACGCTTAAATTCAAAATGAAGAGAGTTGACAAGTGAGAGCTTGTTGGTGATGGAAATTGTACAACTGTTGCTGCGGAAGGGGAACAGTGTCAGTCCCTATTTTCTTCCACGTAGATATTGATAGATAAGTGGTATATAGATTCTCTGATCTCTGGGGTTCAGCTTCTGCTGTACAAAGATTTTGATTATACCCTAAAAACAACACAAACTAACACTAAATATAAGCTTTCTTTGTTTCTTCTAGGGTAGAGACAGGAGTGGTGAAAAAAGGGGAAAGGGAAAGAAATTACAGTTCCATGAAATTACAACTTACAACTACACATTGTGTGATTCTTCTTTTTTCTTTGCTTTCTTTACCTGTGGTCCAACTTCAACTACTGATGAAATGAAATGAGTGATGAAAATGGTACAACAACGAAAGGAATGGCTGACCCGCTTCCTTCTCTCCCTTTCACGTATGCAATTTGTATGGTAGTAAGTAGTATAGTATTAATGGTGATGATGGTGGCAAGATATGGTGAACGTCGCTAGTAGTGGTGGTGGTGATGTTTCAATCTCTACATAATATTTGATGTGAGTTCTTGTTTGGTTACACTTCTCAATCTTCCTGTAAATTTACAAGAAAAAAGCCAAAGCAGGACCAACCAAACCCCATTAAAAATACAAATCATAACTTGTATGCAGATGAAGTTAGCAAAATAAACGTGTAAAGGAATCCAAAGTTTCAATAATTTACCTATAGGCACAGAAAAGCTAAATTCCAACAGGGCAGGTAGGTCCATCTGTGTTGGCATACATCCCTATTGCTCCATGCCCGGATGAAAACCTAGAGGAAAAAAGAATCAAATCATGTCAACAAGCTTGTCACATTGTCTTCAATGTTTTTTTAACAAATCATGTATGCATGTAGGCATTTTCATTGTTACCTGGGCATTTGGCAATTGAAGGACTTGAAGGATGCCATTTCTAGTGAAGAATTAGGAGAGATTAGACTTGTAGTGACCAAAATATTGTTAGCAGAAGATGAAGCCGGGATGTTAGCATCCTTTTCATGGGAGAGGCCAGGAACTCCATGGATGAAGGCAGAGTAGTAGTCCCCGGAGCCTTTGGTAGGAGATGCAAAGGGACTATCAGGGAGGTTGTGCTCCAAACTGTGTCATCAATGATAAGATTCATTATACAAACTCTTAACTAAATTGGAATGTTTCAAGAATTTCAAACCACGGACCAAAACAGATATTAGATGTAAATCTTGTGCAAAAATATGGTGGTTGCTATTCTAGGTCGCCTTACTGTTTATAAGCTAAATGCAAAAGGATTGGCGTATTACCTTTCCTGTAAATCGCTGTCTTCACCATGGGAGCTCTCTTTACCACTGCCATTCTCTTCACTGCTAGTACATTCTTTCCCAGAATTAGCATTTGATATCTGTTTTTCAGTTGGGCCAGTCACTGAAATGGCTGGCATTGGGCTAGAACAATTCTCTGCAACAAAACAACCCAGAGCTAGGTTGTAAAGCTCAATTTTTTTACATGTACAGAAAGGACTAATAAAGAGAGGTATACCTTGTGGAACTTCTGTGTTGCTGTGGAGTGGAGGAAAGGCAAGAGATTGATTGAAAATATTTGGAGAGTGAGTTGGAGAGGGGACGGGGCTGCCACTGGAAAGAGCCCTATGATGATGTTTCTTGACATCAAGAAGCTGCAAACTCATCAATCTTCTACTTTGAAGCTCAAGGGCTTGCTGCAAATCAGCTTGCTCCTCTAGCTTCCTCCTCCACAACATGTCTTGTGTGTTGTAAAACATTCTTGCACCTGAATAAAGAGAATGCTACAAAGACTGAGCAACAATGTCTAAAGCGCAAAACAGACATCGACCGTTGGATTGTTTGCATTGCTTACCAAGTTGGAGATCAAACGGATCTCTTGAATCAAGGCCAGTAGGAGTACCACATGGTGAGAACTCACCCCTCTCAACTTGTTGCTGCTGTTGCTTCCTGCAAGCAATAGAATCATACAAGTAAGAACTCCAAAGCATATCTTAAGCTTATAGAAATTTTAACTTAAGTATATAGTGAGATAGAATGCCTGTACTTGTCTGGGACTTTGCCTTTCTCTTTGTAAGGCTTAACAAGCACCCTTGCATCACAAACAAAATGAGGGTTCCCTTTGGCCAATATTATCTTCACGGTCTCTGGATACACGAAGGTAACAAATCCAAACATCCTCTTCTGCTGATAAGGAATCCTCACATCTTGCACTGGCCCATAAATACTTCAAAAAACAAAACCAAAATGATTAAGCAAGGAAGCTTTCTGATACGTTCATCTTGCAGAAAACCAAAAAAAGCAAAATAAACCAGGTTGAGAAAATGAACCTGAAGTAATTTGACACATCTTCCTCTCTAAAAGTGCTATCAGCAGGGAAAGTCAAGTAGATCTGCCTGGAAGCAGGATTAATCAAATCATTCCTATCAAGCCTAGATCTTCCAAATTTGTGCATGTCCTCCCCCATCATCAAAGCAGCAGCAGCCCTGAAGAAGAAAGAAAAGGAGCTCACAAATCAATTAACACTAAAAAAATTGACACAGATGTGTTTTTTTTAAACAAACTCAACAAGTACCTCTGGCTATCATTTTGCTGTTGTTGAAGAAGAAAGTTCATGCTTTTAGGAGAGTAAGGAAAAGAAGCAGCAGAGCCACCCATGAGCTGAGAAGCAGCAGCTAACCTTTGCTGTTGAGCAGACTTGGATCTAAGCAACTCATGGCACTGGTCCATCATATCAATCTTGTTGTTACCATTAGGTGAACCCACAACAACACCTGCACCATCAGATTCTCCGAGCCCACCGTGAACAAACCTACAGTTACTTCCATTCTTACAGTACCCTCTAGCAAAGTAAAGGCAAGGTCTCCACCCAAAGCCTGAATTTGGATCCTCAGACCCCAAAACATCACTGACAGAACAGCTCCTTCTGTGCACAGGCCCACCCCAGTAAGAAGGAAACATCATAGAATCACTAGCACCAGTTGGACTTGATAAAGCATCAAGTTGAGAGTAAAAAAGATCTGAGCTTTTTGGACCAAGATTTGCTGAATTGTCATTCAAGAATGAAAGCTGGTCTTGGAGCTGAAACTCATCCATCAAATCAGACTCTCCTCCACCTCTTACTCCATTAGCATAGAAAGGAGCAGAAGCAGGATTGAGTGAACTACCATTAGGACTAATCAAGTCATCAGGGTTTGGAAGGTCACTCCAAGAAGAAGAAAAATTTGATGAAGGGTTTGGGATAGTAAGTGAAGGTGGGATGTTAAACCCAAGTCTTGAAGTTGAAGAAGATGAATTCTGTCTAGAGATTGTTATTGGGTTGCTTGAATATAGAGGCGAAGGGGGCGAAGGACTTTTAGAAGTGTTTGTTGGAGAACAAAGTCCTAGTTCTTTCCTCCCTTTAAGGATCACTGAGTGAACAAGTGCTTCTGGTCCAAAAGCTAACCTAATCATTTCCTTTTCACCATGGTCCTGAATCAAAAGAAGACCCATGATTTTTGAAGCATTTTCTGGGTCTAGGTTTTGGATTCTCGAGAAAACTATTCTTGTTGCTTCATAACCATCCATGGTAGTAGAGCAGTGAATAGAGAGAGAGTTGGTACTATGTTTCACACCAAACCCTACCTCTCTTACAAAACCTTGTTGTTGCAGTAGTGGTTGTTTTGTCTATGCTAATAGAGACTTGTTTTCTCCCTTTTCTCTCTCTCTTTTTCTTGCCTTGTGAGAGAGCAAGTTTTGTGTACTCTCTTCTACAAGTAAAACTTCTTTCTCAACCACAAACCCTACCTACCAACATCAAAGAAAGAGTATTAGTAGCAGCTAACACTAGCACTAGTGGTAGTATTAAAGCAGTTATCTTTCTCCCAGTCCTGCAAAACCCAGGAAAAGGAAGGTAAAGAGAAGATAAGAAAGCTTTCAAAAGGAGAGTATTCTCGTGCGGTTGTTTAAAAGGAGGCTAACTATAACTGCACAAAGAAGAAAGAAACTAAGAAATACTCTTAGTAGTTGCCTTTGTTAAAAACAAAAGAAACGAGAAACAAAACGAAAAAATCTTGCCGTTGAATTTCTCTATAACGCAAGCCAAGAATGCCAAAGAAACAGTAACAAAAGAAGAAGTGTGATAGTAACTCAGCTCTAGTCAAGACAGTAAAACTTACCCATGAAGAAAGCAAGGATCTTTTTTATATTTTCTCACTTTCGATGGGGTTTTTTCCTCTCTCAAACTTGCTACAAAAGCCAGACCACCGCCATCTTACGAGGCTGATTGGCAGGAGCTACTAGCAGCAACCGCAGCAGCAGAGAAACCATCAATTGATTCAGTGGAGGCAGCAGCTGCTTGGTGTTTTGGGTTCTGGGCTTATTAGTAGACAGTCAAAGCTATATTTCTTTATCTACACACTGTCTTATAGTAACTCTCTCTCTCCCTCTAAGCACTTGGACACTGTCTCCATCTCTCTCTCTCTCTCTCTTGAAGATTATAAAAACATGGACCCAAGAGAGTGCGGAGAGTGAGAGCGTGTGGGGAGTTGGGTCTTTTAGGTGTTTTGAGTGGATCCAGATCTGTGCTTCAAATAATGCACGTTCTTGCTCCAAACCCCTGACCTGACACACCATGGAACTCTTTTCTTTTTCAAGAAAATTTCTTAGGGTTTTCTTGAGTGCCCACTTGATCATGTAGACTGTGTATCATACGCGCTGATGATGAGTATCTTGTTCATTTTGTGGGACCCTTTTTGAGATGATCACCATGTGTGGTGATTGGAGAGTGTGACCACCATTGTTTCTGCCTTTATTGTCTTTTTGATTGATTCATAATATGTCTTGTGTTATGGGTTGGTGTTCTTGGATAGTTAATGCCAAGGTGTCACCTTACCTGATAACCCAGTTCCATTGCGCGGATTAGGGCTAATTCAAATTATTTATATTAATTTATAAAAAACCATATGAATTTAAAAAATAAAATAAAAATTAAATTTCAACCAACTCACCTCTCGGTATAATTTGAAACTCACATGGATTTTTTAAGCATCAAGTTGATTCCATGGGCTAGATTGGATGGAAAGGATGTTTGGATATATAATAACAGTTATTTTATAAAGGATTTTTTATTTTAAAATATATTAAAATAATATTTTTTTTATATTTTAAAAATTATTTTTAATATCAGTATATAAAAATATCTTTTCAAAATAAAAATAAATAATTAATAACGGTACTTAAATGCATCTTCTCGTTTAATTATTTCTCTTTATAATTTTAAGAAATTGATGCAATAAATTATTTTTTTAAGTTTTAGGATTAGTATAACAAATTTATGAATTCATGACATCAATACGAATATGATAGTTATATTTTTAAGATTTAATCTTAATAACATTTACTCTTGTGGAATTAAAAAAATAAAACAAAAAAATCCATGAAGTCATGCATCCTACTTAGCCTTCTCCTTTTTCTTTATCTTTTTTTTACCTTCTTCTTCTAAAATATTCGCCTCTTTTTCTTCATTCCCTGAACACATGATTTGATGGGGGTATTTGGCCATGCCCCACAGGCATATGCTTTCTCCTCTTTTCATTTTCCATGAGTGAGTCACCTTCTTGTTTCACTTAAATTATTGATATCAAGGTGATCATGATTGTGCTAGTATATGGTGTATAAAAATAGAAGAGAGACAAGGGCAGAGTGGTTCTTTTCATCCTGCCTTGGGGAGCTTGTTTTGTCGAAAGATTACCTTAGTAGTTGAATTTCTTTGAAGTTATTTTTCAGCTGTTTTTGGTAATGATTTGTAGGGTGCTTTTGCGAAAACCATCTTCAATCGATTGATGATGATAAAAATATTAATTTAATATTTTTTCATTTAAAAACCGATCTGAAAACTCTTTAAAAAGCATGTTGAATCTAAGAACAAACATCCCTATTAAAATATAATCAAAACATTACAATAATAGGAACAACTGATTCGCACCAAGTCTTGGCATGTTTAAAGTGAAGATTGTAGTAATAATCGTGGAGTTTTGATCTCTTTCTAGCACCACTTACCAAATCAAAGCTAATTGTAACACACGTCTAGAATCCTTGCATTGCAACAATGTGTTAGATACTCTTCTTCCTTACTTAAAAAGCATGAGTGCAATCATTTGAGCATGCCGAGATTACTTTGAAAATATTCAATGTCATATCCAAGATATACAACCTAAGCATCTAGGTGGTGGCTAAAAAGATATTTTAAATTATTAAATTTTTCCCGTTTGTTTTTTATTTTAAAAAAAATTAAATTATTTTTTTACTTTAAATTAATTTTTTTGTGTTTTTAGATCATTTTGATGTGCTAATATCAAAAATAATTTTAAAAAATATATTATTTTAATATATTTCTAAGTTAAAAGCACTTTAAAAAACAACCGCAACCACACTTTTAAACATAAAATATTGGTCATGAAAAATAAAATATTTGTAAATTTTCTATCCCATTTTTCATATCAAGAAATTTTTATTAGGCTTTGACACATATTAAATAATATATTAAATATGATGTCAACTCATATACTTTTTGCTGTGTTTATTATATTTTCGTTCTAAGGATATAATTAAATAAAAAATTCTTTGATTTTTTTTTTATAAAAGACATATATTCTGGAATATCTAAATGCGAAATTAAAGATTCTCTTTATGAGAGGGAGAGATTACATTATATATGGATAACTTGTGAAATTAATCGTGGTGTGTAAAAAAAATGCTGATAAAATACCACATTCCAAGAATGACAAGCCATTAGAATTCCCTTGGCACTTTTTGATTAGCCAGAAAAAAATAATGTCGAAACCATCTTGCTAAGTAGTGTGAGGAAACTAATTAAGGATGAAATTATGCTCTAGTTTACATGTGAAAATATTTAGAGATAATAAGCTTTCAATTTATAAAAACTCAGGTAATGTTTGTTTTTGCGTTTTAAAAATATTTTAAAAAAAATTTGAAATTGTTTTATTTTTTTAATTTAAATTAATATTTTTTTGATATTTTTATATTATTTTTATACGCTAATGTCAAAAATGATTTTTAAAAAATAAAAAATATTATTTTAATACATTTCCGAGTAAAAAACATTTTAAAAAGCAATCGCAACCAAACTTCTAAACTTGCTATTAACATATTTACTGATCAAACTCTTCAAAATTCTTATAAAAATATTCCATAAATATATACATATCAAATGATAAGAAAAAACTGCTATGAAAATAAAGAATAAAGAATTATATTAATGACAGAGAATAGGAGAAAGGTGATGGTATTTGAACAGGGGGCAGAGGCTCCTGCATAGCCCCTTTACCTCCTGCATCACTTGTCGTTTTTAACATGTCCCCACAGAATAAATAAACGATACTACTGAATCTCTCAGCCTTTTCCTTCTCTCATCAGTTTTTTCCTCTTTATAAATAACAGCGTTACAGCACGCAATCAACCAGCTCGTGACCAACCCTAGCTTGTTATAATTGACAGCACAACCTTCATTATTACACCTTTTTTAAATTTTACTTACCCTAATGATGCGTGGATAAAGATGAAAGAAAGGGAAATTTGCATGGAATTTCTGATAATGTTATTAATGTCCTGTCTGTTTTTATATTTTAAAAATATTTTTTAAAAAAATTAATTTTTTTATTTTTAATTAATATTATTTTAATGTTTTCAGATCATTTTGATGTGCTAATGTCAAAAATAACTTTTTAAAAATAAAAAAATATTATTTTAATATATTTCCGAGTAAAAAATACTTTGAAAGATAACCATAACTATAATACCAAACACTTTCTAAAACCATTTAGCAAGTCGATCCGACACCAGGCACGAAGATTGGGTTAGGTTTAAACGAATTACTTGGGAAGATACTCGGTTAAATTAAATTCATTTTTCCATATATACCATCAAAATTAAATTCTAATGACAATTATTTTGAGAGTTATGCCCATATTAATTTGAAGGAAATGTCACTGCAATTTCAAGCAATCCTCTTTGTCTTTTGTATAGTTGTTGTGTGACATTTGTTTAATTATATAGAAGAAATTTTATCAATTTCAGTGGCAGTCATGTTAGATTTTTTTTTTTACCTATATTGGATCCAAGGCAATTATACCTAATTATACCTACAAGTGTAATATTGCTAAAAGAGATGATTTTTCTGTGAGTATACAGAGGCTTTTATGGTTTTTGCAATCGAGTATATTGACCATATTTTTTTCGATGTAGTTTATTTATTTAAATATTGATTTTATCAATTGAATATGTGTGTTAAGTGGCTATTAATTTTTCCACAATCTGAGGCCTCACCTTTTGATTTTATGTAACTAATATTGTGAAACGATTCTCTAAAAAAAAAGAAAAGAAAAAAGAATTCCCTGCTAAAAAATATTTCTATTAAAGAGTTATTTAAAAATATATATGTTTTTGATCAATAATGAATTGATTTATCAAAATAACCATATCAACTTCAAAATATTTTTTTTAAACCGTGGCTCAAAGTTGAGTTTTTAGAGAAAGTTTGGCAATGCGGTGTGTTTCTAAAAATTTTAATTTTTTTTATAAAAAATTATTTTTTTATATTTTGGATCGTTTTGATGCGCTGATTTCAAAAATAATTTTTAAAAAATTAAAAAAAAACTATTTTAATACATTTTGACATGAAAAGTATTTTAAAAAATAACCACAACAATACTCCTAAACAGATTGTATTTTATAGTTGTGCCGGAAAAGAACCATGCCACATAAAATAAAAAAAATTAACATTTAAAAGTTCTGTTTGATAATACGGATTTTTTTTTAAAATGTTTTTAGTTATTTTTATTTAAAAAATATTAAATTAATATCTATTTAGTGTTTTAATAATTTTAATATGTTAATTTAAAAAATATATTATTTTAATATATTTTAATTAAAAAATATTTTTTTATAAAAAAATAGTTAGGATCACATTGCCGCAGTAACACCATACTATATTTCTTTCGTAATGCTTTGATCAAGGCATTAAACCAAAGCAAAAACACCAAACAATGATCTGTCATTTGATCTTTTCCTAGATACAAGTGAAGGTTTCTACACAAACTGATGCTCATAAATGAAGTCATGATTATCATCGTTCTATGTCATGATTACCATTTTCTACTCAGAAAGATTTATCAACTTTAGCACGAGGAGTTTATATGACTGTTGATCGTTAAAAACCCCCTTGAATCATAAATCCGAACACAAGATTTTGCCAACAACGTTGGCCCCCTGTCTAAAAACTTTGCTCCTTGGGGTAGTTGGATAAGGTTTCAATGATCAAAATTGTTCCTCTCTCACCATCATTACTAGGCCATATGGCAAATCGAGAAATTAGGTAGTGTATCAATAAAAATATACAGCAAAATATATATTTTTTTAATTGATGTTGCAATGTTAACATCATGGATGTTCATTCCCACCTCTTTTTTTTCTTGTTCTCGCATTAAAGACTGTGAAGTAGGATCTATAGCTCCCTTTTGCTTGTTGTTTTCTCACCAGGGTACAATGTAGATCAATCGTTCTGAGTGTGACATGCTTGCAATGAAAACTTAGTACAAATGTATGGCAACAACATCTTGTTTTACTTTGATGATCAATGGTCATTGTTTATATCTTGATTGCCCATTGAAGAGGGCGAGGAAGATAGGTAGAGATTAAGGTGTGGGAATCCGCCAAACAGTTAATTCAGGCCTAATTCAGAAGAATTCAAAGATGAATTAAATATATCATACTATAAATCCCATGACTTTTCAATTGCAATAACTTGCAAGCCTTGGTATTGAAGAAACTGTCATAGATAGATTTATTCCATCACATCATTTGTATATTAAATCAATAGTTAAATATAAAATATGCATTTTATATAATTTTGTTCGAGACTAAATTTATCTAAAAATTTCTAGTAACAATTCATGCAGGTGTGGAGATAAAGGTATAAATAAATGTCAAAAAATTATCTCAATTTAAAAACTTAAGCTGTCATATAAAGTTTCAAGATATGATTTATATTATTTTTTAATATACTCCCTCAAATAAAAGCCCCTTGAGTTTGAAACTTATACAGACTCACAATATCTTGTGTTTAATTTTTATCAAATAAATAAAAATGATGATATTCGAACTCGTGATTTCTTGGTAATCAAGACTTTAATACCATGCTAAAAAATCATCTCAATCTTAAAGTTTAAACTATTAGGTAAGGTTTCAATATATAATTTATATTATTCTCTAGCGAGTGAATTGTTTTATAAAATTATATATATATATATATATATATATATATATATATATATATTATACTATACGTGTAACCCTTATAAAAGACAAAAAAATAAAAATAAATTTTGATAAATTAAAAAAATTATGGTAGCTCGCCTCTAGATTCATGGATGCATATATTAATTAAAAAAAGAAGAGTGTTTGTTAACAAACATTCTAAGAAACTAATGTATGGTCGTGCACTATATTATAATATTAGAAAAATTGAGATTTCCACATTCAAAATTGTTGGAAAATGATGGTCTGGCATCACAGATTTCTGTTCTGATTAAGGGAAACTATCACATTTCTTCTGGAGAGTGCTGATTTTGCCGATACCCATTTTCACACCAATTCAACACTAAAAAGACACTGTTGACTAAAGTGTTGTTGTCACTTGTAGGGTTAAGCATCTAACACACCTCCAAATGATTTTAGATATTAAATTTGACGTTTTCTTGCAATGTCGCATTTTGACATTCAAATTGTCTCAGATTCTCCACTGCAACCCTCCTCGAAGGTTCTTGAATTCTCGTTTAGACATCCTACCTCGCTCGAGAGTCGAGAGGTTTTAACGTGAACAATAGATTGACATATGACTAACGTATTGATGTTAACACGCAATCAACATGTTGCCTCCGACATTATTGTATCATTGAAGTACTCTTGTAATAATATCTAGCGTATTTCAATGTTCTTTAACTTAATTAATTGATAGCTTCAGGAAGAACACACAACCCATTCCGTGCGACAGGATTACAATCCTACCCTACTTCCAACAGGTTTGCCTATAAATTATATTTTAAAATTTTATTTAATAATTTAAATTAATTTTTTTAATATACTTTTAGAATCTAAATAAAAATCTTATTATTTATATTTATTTAATAAAAATTAAACACTAGATAATATCAATCTATACAAGTTTTAAATCTAAAATTTTTTACATAAAAACTTAAAATTTTAAGTTAAATTAATTCTTTTTTAACAACTATCAACTCGCTAATAATCAAAGGTTTATAAATATAGAGGATAAGTTAAAGATAACTTGAAACAAAAATATCATACCCACACACAACCACATCTTTTCCTTCTATCCATCGTTACATTCTTACATATTGTCCCACGTGTTTTCCTTACTTGTGTATAAAACTTGTTTTTTTTT
>Ga0325410_1006152_pt1 | contig 13193 bp, 8 predicted proteins | sample PopdelMetagenome_16_FD_206182 | JGI IMG/M metagenome (GOLD analysis project Ga0325410, IMG submission 206182) | Populus deltoides microbial communities from Bellville, Georgia, United States - Xylem-PdIQD-R3 | ecosystem: Host-associated > Plants > Phyllosphere > Stem > Wood/Secondary xylem... | reverse complement strand
TCTTTTGAATTGCAGGGAAGTTTTGACATTAACGACAAGGCCCCAAGGCCAGAGATCCTATCGATCCGAACACTAAGAAAGTACAGGAAAAGGGCATAACAACACTAAATCACAAGTGTAATTCAAGTCCATCTACATCCTTATAGGATAATTTAATATGAAATGGATGTCACGTATGAATTATGAAATGGTTTGTACTCACACAAAAAATCTCTAACCCCAACAAATCCGTTTATTTTTATATGTATTTAAAAGTGTAATAACGATTGTTTTTTAAAATATTTTTCATTTCAAAACACATCAAAATAATAACTTTTTAAAATTTTATATAGATTTTCATGACTATACAATAACGGTTGCCTTTCAAAACATATCAATTAGTCTTCTTAAGTTATGTAGATTTTCATGACTATACGATAACGGTTATTTTTTAAAGTACTTTTCATTTCAAAACACATAAAAATAATATTTTTTTATTTTTAAAAATTATTTTTAACATTAACACATCAAAATGATCTGAAAATATATAAAAAGATATTAATTTGAAGTAAAGAAAAAAAAATAAATTTTTTTTAATTTTTTTCAAAAATATTTCCTAAACATAATGCCAAACACTACTTGTTTATGCTTTGATGCCCGTTTGTCTTAGCCTTTTAACATCTTTATGTATTTGGATGGACACTCCTTTTTATCTTGAGATTTTGTAATTTTTTTTATTAATAATAATCATCTCTCACTCTCTCTCTCTCTCTCTCTCACACACACACACACATAACATATAAACATAAAATCATATAATGTTTTTATTTACATGATTTTTCTAAAAACTACATTATATTACACAACATGTCATATTAAACTCTTTGTAATAGTTATTATAATAGAGTTATTGACTTTTCTTCATACAATTTAAATTTTTATATGAGATATTATAATATTCATAGAGATCCAAGAGTGGAAATTAGAGGAATTAAGAATTGTGAAGGTGCTTGGCAGTGTGGTAATGGTTATTTTTTAAATAACTTTTTATATTGAAATACATACCAATGATTTTTTTATTTTTAAAAAATTATTTTTGACACCAGCACATTAAAACAATCAAAATCATACAAATTATATTAAATTTTAACCAAACAAAATTTAAATTTTTTATAAACACAATTTGCACCACGTTTCCAAACATGTCCGATAGATTTGAATAAAACTTGTCCCATGGAGAAAATAATGGCTAACAGAGTCAAACCTAGGCCACTGACATGGATTCATTAATCCTACCCTAAATAGTTCATGCTATCTGTGAGTAATACTGGAGAGATTTTTCCCTTGTTGTGGTGATTATTTTTCAGAGTTTTATTTTAAAATATATATTAAAATGTTATTTTTTAAAAAATATTTTTAATATCAAAATAATTTAAAAATATAAAAAAATTATTTTAATTTTCTTTTTAAATATGATATCACCCCAAAAACAAATAAACATGAATTTATAAAGTTTATAAGTCAAGCACTAATAAGAGAAACTTTCTACGTTTGTTGATATGCTCCAATAGAACACAATCACTATTGTACAAATATTCGGTAAAGTGCACGAGCCATCTCGAATTTTCTAGTCCTTTTTTCCTCGGTTGACTTTCTAAGGCGTTCTAATATTATACTAGTTATCACCTGCGTGATTATTATGCGGATTAATTTTTTTTTAATAAATAAAATAAAAAAAATTAAAATATATAAATGTTAAGTGTTTTAGTAAAGTTATATCTAGAAGTTTTGGATTTGACTATAACGTCTCATCTAAAAATAATATTTATAATATTAATAATAATATTAAACTTGTATGACCTAAGTTTAAGTGAGTTTGTCTGCAACACTAGATTCAATAGCCTTGAATGTGGATTTGATTGCAAAGTCATGTCATAAAAATATGACAATTAAATAGATTAATGAAAAAAAAATAAAGAAAAAAAACAACAGGAATAAAAAAAACTAATGAAAAAAAAAATCTGAATTAACTGGGTTAATCCGTCAAATCTGGGATTCGTGTCATGAAAGTTTGATAACTAAATAGAAAAAAAAAATTGATGGGTTAACTGGGTTAAACCATCAAATCAGGTTAACTCGTCAAGCCCGGGATACGTGTCATGAAAGTCTGATAATTAAATAGAAAGAAATTTAACATTAATAAACTAAATTAAACAAAAAAATTAATTAAAAAGAACAAAGCAAAAAAAAAAATCCGAGTTAACCCATCAAACTCATGATCCATGTCATGAAAATCTAATAACTAAATAAAATAAATTTAACATTAACGAACTAAATTTTAAAAAAATTATTAAAAGAAAAAAACATAAAGAAAAAAGTAAATTTTTTTTTAAATAAAAACAAAAAAAATAAAAAAGACAGCTCAGAGTATTTTAATATATGTTATTATTATTATTATATTATTATAAGTATAATTATAATATATAAGTTATATCAAGCACCTACAAGTAAGTGAAGTAACAGGTTGGTAAAAGGCATAAATATCCGAAACTGATGTTTCTATGTCTTGATTACACGTTATTCTCGGACCAGCAGATAATCTATGTGAGTGGCAAACTTAGAGCTCCAAGTTCATTTTCTTGGCAATGTATCAGATGACATTGCATCGTAAAGACTGCTTTCATTTAACAGGGAGGGCGTTCAGGTTCTCAATTTGCTCATGTTCAAGTCTCTTTTACTCGGGAAAATTCGTAAGAGTATAACGCGCTCTACCCTGTTATCATCTTTCCAGAATCCAGACAGTGATGGGCTAACATGTATATCATTGGAAATGTCCCCACCTGGTCTTTGTTTTCTTGCTGCCATCCTTCCCTCTGTAGGAGGAGGACATCGTATGTGCTTGCAGACAAAACCATTTATCAAGAACACTCAACTTTCCCTCTCGACTCGGTCCCAGTTTTAAGCAGCCAATTTTGATATATCAAAGGCACAACAACCATGTTAGAACGAATTGCCTGTCTGCTGTGTTGAGGGTCGTGTGGCTGGTAAGGTTCAGAGCTCGGGGATTGCAGTAAACCTCATGGCCCCAGTTCTTCCATCTAGTGACTCCTTCCAACTCCCTAGATGTTACCTGGCAACTGCAGCAGCAACTTGCAAGGGACGTGGGCCGGATGGCCGCCCAGTTGATGAACTGGGCACCGTCATCGTACCTGATTGTAGTGTCAGAGCTAAAAATTTTTAAATAAAAAGATAAATTATTAATAAATACTTGAAATTATATATTATATATTATGTAGATCAAATTAATTTGAAATATATGTACTAAATTCTATCAAATTAAATTAATATAAGAATACTTTCAAAATGAAAAAACTAACTTGGGTTAATTTGTTTTTTTCACAGTTTGGTTTTTTGGTTATTTTTTTTTATTTTCTTGATTTAATTAGTTTTTCGATTTTTTTCTCAACTCTAAAGTGAAAAATAGATAATTTGAATTAATTGATAACCAACAAAAAAAATAAATAAATCTGCTAGATATTATTAATATTAATATAAAATGAATTGAAGAAAAACAAAAAGATTAAGGGGGCAATTGCCCCCTCATTACCCTACGTGGCTCCGCCACTGTCTGATTGGATAAGTTATGTGTTATATCCAAACACTCAATCAAAGCCTTGTTGTGGTAATATAGTTCCAGAGTTGTCTTCTGGAAAATTTTATTTTGATATTTCTAAGAACATTTAGAAATTTTACGGGGGTGTTTATTCAACGAACAGAGAGAGCATGCGACATTGGAAGCAAAAGCTGTCCTCAAGGGTAATATAATGGACAAAGACGCAACAAAAACTGCTGTGGGGATTGTGCAATCACAATCTAACCAATTTTTGTTAGCCAAAGAGGACAATGATCCAGAATAAACTTTTTTTTATTCCACTCGTATATTACGACGTTGTTTTTTTGCTGGAAAGTAGTTTTTTTTTTAAAGTGAATTATTTTCTGATGTTTGGTAGTGTAATGGAAAATAAGTTGGAAAACATTTTTCAATGTTTGGTTATGTCATGAAAAACGAGCTGGAAAATAACTTATTAATGCTTTATTTTTCTCTAGTTTATTAAAATAATGAGGAATAAATCTTACAAATTAAAAAATTGAATGAGAATAAAATTGAAAAAAATATAATTTCATAAATTATCTCAAATAAAATAAATAATAATCAAAATAATAGATATCAAATCTAAAAAATAAAAAAAATGAAAGATGAAGAAATTAAAATAATAATAATTAAAATTTCATAAATTATTTTAAAAAAAATAAGTAACAATCAAAAGAATGAGGACCAAATTTGATAGATAAAAATTTTCAATAAAAAAATGATAAGGTAAAAGCAAATAATAATTATAAAAATGAGGATCAAAGTTAATATAAAAATTAAATTTTAAGAGATGAAATTGAAAAATAAATATTCAAAACAAAATATATATAGCAATTAAAATTTTGAGGATCAAATTTGATATAATTAGCAAATAATATGATATTTCTAAATTTTTCACAACTTTCAGAAAGTGTTTTCCACCCAAATTTTCCAGGAAAACACTTTCTTGGAAACCAAGCCAAATTTTTCTTTGACTGAAAAGTGTTTTTTTTTACCAACTTTTCTAATGTCAAACAAACACAAGAAAGTTTGGAAAGTGGTTTCCCAGAAAGTGAATTCTGAGAAACAAACATAGCCTACATATTGTAGAACCGAGATTTTTCAGACATTTTGGCTAGTGATGGTACAAGTCAGGCCACCTGTTCATCGATCAAGTGCAGATTAAAAGAGCAGAGGAGAAAGAAAACATTACAATAGCAGAGGGGGTATAAAACTTCACATAGCGGAAAACTAACAATGAAAAATGGTTATCGTCCCTTTTTTTTTATTTGCTCGAATCCACGAGAAAGAATACAATACCCGAATCTATGAATAACAAAGTAACGTTTCTGAAAGAAATTCTTATTCAAAATCAAGCATGACTATAATGAGGGAGGGCTGCTTGTATTTATAAGCTACCAACCCTAATTCTAATAAGAGAATCACTTACGAAAATAAATAACAAAATAAGAGAAAATAGGAAAATTCCTACTAGAGATGTAAATCGAAGTCCTAAACTTAAGTAACAATATTAGCAAATTAAGGACCCCAATATAAGAGTCTATGTTAAATAAGGAAAAGAGTGGTTGTAGGCAGAATACACTGCTTGGCTCCTAGTGTTTTCTTCCTTGTAAAACTATTATTCCAGTCGGTCTACGAATCCTTCATCAAGCTGTCCTATATCAGCCTCCCCTGCTTAAAAAGAACGCGCCCTCAAGTTAGTCAGGTGAGAAGAACATTCATCTGGAGGATGATATTCGAATAGGTCAGTAACATTAAAGGTGGGAGATATGGCCATATCTGTAGGGAGGTCCACTACATATGCATTATCATTAATCTTTCGTAGAATCTAGAAAGGACCATGCTTCTTGTCGCTTAACTTGGTATATGTTTCTATTAGCATTCGCCCTTTATGTAGATACACCATCACAAGATCTCCTACCTAAAAAGCTTTAGCTCGCCGTTTGCACTCTACTACTGCCTTGTACCTGGCATTAGATTCCTTCAGATTCTTCCGCATTTCTTCCTGAATTGCTACAATACTAATACTAGGAAGTTTAGGCAGAGGCACCAAGTCTAAGGCATGACTTAGGGGTTGGCAGTACACAATTTAGAATGGAGTCTTCCTAGTGGACCTATTTAGCATGTTGTTATAAGCAAATTCAACTTGGGCCAAAGTAAGATCCCATCGTTTATGTTTCTCCCCAGATAGGAAGTGGATTAAATTTCCAAGAGTTTGGTTTACCACTTCTGTTTGGTCATCGGTTTGAGGGTGATTGGTGCTGCTGAGGTTCAAGGATATGTCAAACAATTGCCATAAAGTCTTTCAAAAGTGACTTAAAAATTTGGTGTCCCAATCTGAAGTGATAGAATTAGGGACCCCGTGTAAATGAACAACTTCTTTGAAGAACAAGTTAGCGACATACACGATATCAGAAGTCTTTTTGCATGTGATAAAGTGAGCCATTTTAGAGCATTTGTCCATCATCGTAAAGACAGAATCAAATCCATGCTTAGTTTGTGGAAGTCCCAGAAAGAAGTCCATAAAAAGATCTTTCTAAGAAGCAGCTGGAATGGGTAAGGGTATGTATAGACCTATATTATGAGTTTGTCATTGGTTGCTTGGCACGTAGGCAGCGTTTGACATGGCTATCAATATCTCATTTCAACTGGGGCTAATAATACCTCTTTTCTACAAGGGCTACTATTTTACCATAACCCAGGTGCCCACCCAAGCCACCGCCGTGTAGTTCATGGATCATCTATTCCCGTAATGAGCTCCAGGAAATACATAACTGATTGCCTCAAAATGAATACCTCTTTTGAATATGCATTCCTTCATGAGAGAGTCCCTGCTAACATTTTACCTAGACATGGCTAAAATCCTCATCATCAGCATATAATTCCTTAAGACAGTCGAAACCTATAACTTCAGCACACATTGTGACAAGTAGTAATACCCTTCGGCTTAGAGCATCAACTACCTTTTTTAGCTAACTTGCCTTATGTTTCAGAGTGAAAGTGAATCGTTGTATGAAGGACACCCAACGTGCATGCATCAGGTTCACACTACTCTGGCTATTAATGAATTACAGTGTGTGATGATCGTTAAAAAGGATGAACTCCCTCTACACTAAGTAGTGCTCCCAAACCTTTAAAGCTCGAAACACAACATATAGTTCAAGCTCATAGGTGGACCATTTCTGGCGAGCATCACTGAGGTTCTTGCTATAAAATGCAATGGGTCTGCCTTTTTGAGATAGGACAACACCAATGCCTATAATAGACGCATCACACTCCACTTGAAATAATTTGTCAAAATCTGGCAGTGCTAAAACTAGGGCAGAAGATAATTTTTCTTTAATCAGCGCAGAGCTTTACTCTGTTTCAGCTCCCCAATGGAATTTCCCTTTTTTTATGCATTTAGTGATTGGTGCGACGATTCAGCTAAAATTTCTGACAAACCACTAGTAGAATGGTGTGAGGCCATAAAAGCTACACACCTCGCCGACATTCTTTGGGGTAAGTCATTCCCAGATGGCTCAGCTTTTTTCTTCGTCGACCTTAATTCCATTAGTACTCACAATAAACCCTAAAAATAATAAACTGATGGTCATGAATTTGCACTTCATTAATTACAACTTATTCTGTTGTAACACCGTCAGTCCTTTCCTTAAGTGCTTAAAGTGCTCAGACTCACTTTGGCTATAAATCAATATATCATCAAAGTACACTACAACAAAGTTGCTAATGAAGGGTTTATGTACCTAATTCATTAGTCACATGAAGGAAGGTACTTGGGGCATTGGTTAGTCCAAATTTCATTAGTCGTATGAAGGTACTCGGGGCGTTGGTTAGCACAAATGGCATTACCAACCATTCGTATAAACCCTTCTTTGTTTTGAAAGCAATTTTCCATTCATCTCTGGGTTTGATTCGAATCTGATGATACCCACTCCTTAAATCAATTTTCAAAAATATTTTGGACCCTGACAGCATGTCTAGCATATCCTCCAGGTGAGGAATAGGAAATCAATACTTAACTGTGATCTTATTAATAGCCCGACTGTCTATGCATGTGCGCCAACTGCCATCTTTCTTTGGTACTAACAAGGTCGACACCGCATAAGGGCTCATACTCTCCTAAACCACCTTTTTTTTTTTTATCAATTCTTCCACTTGTTCTTGTAAGATCTGACTCTCTTTCGGACTCATCTGATAGTGTGGCCAATTTGGCAAACTAGCTCCTGGAATTAAATCAATCTGGTGTTGAATATCGCGTATGAGGGGTAGCCCATCTGGTAATTCTGACAATATGATTTCGTGAAATTTTGCTAGCAAGGGTTGCAGCACCTATGTGTGAAACCCCAGAACAAATTATACAAAAAAAGAGGGGGGTTTATAATAATTTAAATTTTGTTATAATAAAAAAATAATGTAACTCAAAAAATAATGATGATGATAGAATTTATTAATTTTGGAAAAAAAATTAGCTTAATTAAGAAAAAGGGAGAAAGATGGGGCTAAAATGGAATTAGGAAGAAATGAGACTATAAATACCTCATTCCTTCTCTCTCCTATGGTCGACTGGATAACATCAAGAAAAGGGGGGATTTTAGATTTTTTCTTCATCAAACCTAAGAGTGAACATCTAAATTAGTATACCTATACAAGCCTTGGAATTATCAAGCGGAGAAAACACATTTGGGTGGAGAATTACCAAAAAGAAAAGTGAAGAATTGGTGAAGAAATTAGAGGGAAAAATGGCCGACTATATGCAAGGAGAAAAAGGCTAAGATTTTTTAAAGGTTGTGAAGTTTTAGATTTCATCCAAATAAGGAGTTTTAATTCCAATTTCTATGAAATTAACTTCAATTTGATTAGAAGTTTCATAATTTTCTTGAATTGAAAATTAGGGTTTTTGAACATAAAATTTTGGGAAAATGCAGAAATGATTGAAATTAAGTAGACTAGAATAGTCTAAGTGCCTTAAAAGATGAAATGAGTACATAAAAGAGAGGAAGGGAACCCTTGATTCCGTTAGGTATGTTTTGGCCAAAAGCCAAACCAGGGAGGGAAGATAAATTTTGATGGATTAAGTTATTCATGCATAATTTAGTGATAGAAATGATCTTGAATGTGAAGGGATGCAAGGAATTAAAAAAAAACAGAGAGAGAACTGATGCAGGGTGACCAACCACTAGAGGGGAAGAAAAGAGGGGAGGAGAACTTATGATTGCTTAATTAATTAACTTGGTACAAATGACCTTGGGAGGTCATAAATGAGCCGGGTTACCATGAATAAAGGGAAGACATTGTTGTATCTGATGAGGAAGTAAGGATTGGAGATAAATTGGAGATACCTTGTCCATTGACGAAACATGGCAGGTTCGTTGCCTTGGTTCCTGAGGGAATTTGGAAATGAAGGTGATAGAATCCAGGAAGGGTACCTTCATAGAAGTTGTAGTCGGGAGTGTTAGCTTTCCAACAAGTTTGACCCCACCTAATTTGGAGTTCCGGAACTCTATATACAAATAAAAATCTGAGGGGAGGTCAAGTTGTCACCCTTGCTAGCAGATTCAGTCAAGTCGACAAAACAACGAGATTTAACCATATTAAGGGTGGAATTCGTTTTCTTGCCCTTTGTAAAGTGTGTAACATTGTGTCATGATCTTCAGAAAAGAATAAAACATGATTGAAATTAAATTCATGATGTTCATTAGGATTACTAATGAGCTGAAATTTTAAAGGATAATAATGGGGGATTTAAGTGAGAAAGAATAATGATCAAGAGAAATGAATATTATCACTATTTCTGCTGTTATGTTGTGATATGTGGATTAACATGGAATAATGATTGGTATTTGTGGTTTCAGGAGAAACCGCGAGAGGAGTGCAACAACAACAGGGGAACGCAAGTCGAACATCCATAGCAGGTAGGTACTCAATACCTATATCTCCTCTAATTAATAATTATTTTACCTAACTATTGAACTATATAAATTTGGTGCTTATTGATGAAGAAAAGAAAAAGGGAAAAGTAAAGCTTAAATGACAGGAAAATGGAAAAGAAGAGTTGGATTTAATTTATGGGTTCTTTTGGAGGAAATGAACAATAACAATGAATTTTAGGAATGACTGTTCCTCGAATTTGATTAGCCTATCCCAGATACGGGAGGCTAATGATGTTAGCCAAGTTGGTTAACATCGGAATTACCGGTACGTGGGAGGAGAAATATAAAACTTGATTAACTATTCGAGTTTAGAATAGTTAATGGTATCGGCGGGTGCCGTCGATATCGACAAAATTTATGGACTTGATTAGCTTTCCGATGTGAAATCTAATGATGTCAAGAATCCTTGATATCAACATATCCAAGGACCTCCCAAGGTAACATAGAACGTTGATTAACTATTTCGGTCCAAAAATAGTTAATGACACCAACGATCGTGTTAGTGTCAGCATTTTCATGAATTTGATTATTTGACCCCAGGATGAGCAATTAAAGACACTTATGGAGGTTATTAGTGTCGGCAGTAGTCTTGCCAATGTGGGGAGAAGTAATTAAAGGAAGCAAATTTGATAATCCTTAAAAGGGGTTGGTGGTGGTGTATTGAATAGCATATGACTTAAGTAGGTAGATGTGTTGTATAATATTTCTTCCGTGAATTGTTTGTATTTTAGTTATTTTTAATTATATGGAAAATTTATATTTTGCAGGTCCTTCCCATTCACGTTAGGAGTAGAATTTAAGTTCCTTGATCCCTTTTTGTATAAGTTAGGAACTTCAGGATTATTCATGTAATTTTGTTATGTAATAAACATGTAACCTGAATAGAATAGTATACTCCTTATATTATTTTATTTTTAGAATATTAAATGTATCAATCTATGCTTATGTTCAGAATGCTAAACTGTGTTGTGCTTATGTATGAAATTTCAGTGCTTGGATGGTTCTCTTAATTACTAACTTATACATATGATATGAGATGGAAATTGAGGATGAAGATTTGTCCTAAGTATATTCTCAAATGAATTAAATGGTTGATTTGTACCAATTATGGATGTGATTATGGGTGGGATGTGATTATAAATGTGTGCAGGGTAAATTGTCGATAACTTGAGACCTCCCAGTATGGGGAAGACTATCGAAATTTTATTAGAAATTTCAGTGAACTCAATAAAAAGAAAAATTTATGCTCCATTTACCCTTTATGTGGAAGTTAAATGAATAAATTGATTTAACCTTTGAGGCTGTTACACTATGGGATGGTGGGAGGTTCGGTTCCAATTCCTCCTCCAACTACGACTGCAAAAATCTCACTTGACTCTTTGGTCTCCTCCATAAATCTTCCCCCATCAACCAAAAACATTGGCTTCCCTTTAGTTTCCGGTTCTACTGTAGAGAATTCCTCTTTTATGGGACCCAAAACGACCTTCTGCCCTCCCTTTTATGAAGATATACACATTATCACGCCCCTTATATGTAGCATCCACATCAAACTACCACGGTCTGTCTAGAATCATATGGCAAGCATCCATTTCGACAACATCACAAGTAACCTTGTTTAGGTAATTTTTCCCAATGGAGAATTGAATGCATCAAATTTCAGTATCCTTTGCTTCTACACCCTACTTGATCCAGCCAATTTTATATGGTGATGGATGTTTCTTAGTTTTTAAGCCTAGCTTCGTCACCATGTTTGTTGACACTATGTTCTCACTGCTGCTGCTATCAATAATAACATCACATACCTTAATGTTCACAGTGCACCTGGTTCGGAATATGTTGTGTTGTTATGACTGTTCCATTTGTTTTGGCGCTAGTTGAAGTCTTCGAACTAAAAGGGCACATGACAGTAACTCTCCATCATCTTCCCCTGTAATTTCATCCTCTTCATAGGTGTACGCTGTTTCATCCTTTACCTTTTCTATTGCCGAGTCTGTTACCTCCCCTGGTCCAATTAGGTTTACTGTACCATGCCTTGGACACTGATTGGACTGATGCCATGGTCACTTGCATCTGTAGCATTTATCTGAAGTCAAGCATAGGGATTCCTAGGTGCTTCTGGTGGCACCCCTGCAGTCTTTACTAGCGTCTCACTATTATTGGGAACTTTTCTTTGTCCACTACAGCACGAGTAAGATCAAAAGAGTTTCCTGTCACAACTATCGCATTTGACCATCTGCCTTTGTAGCTAGGTTAATGGCTTAAGTTAAAGAATAGATGGTTTGCATTGAAACTCGATCTTGTATAGTCAAACGCAGTACCCCAACAAACCTAGTCACTTGCTGCACATCCGTTTCCGACAGGTTATTACGTGACATAGCATGTGGAATTCCTCAACATATACTTGCATTGTTTTGTTTCCCTGTCTACAATCCTGGTATTGTTGAAACAATATCTACTCATAATCTAGTGGTAAATACCTAGATTGTAGAAGTCGTCTCATCTTTGACCATGTTTGTACCATCCCTTTTCTCTGTCGTATCCATGTGAGTTGCAGTTATTCCCACCAAATAGAGGCTCCTCCCATTAATCTATAAACAACTAACTTCATCTTTTTATCCTCAGGGATTTCAATGTAATCGAAAAACCTCTCCACTACTGCCAACCAATCAAAAAACCCCTCAATTTGAAGCTGACCATTAAAACTGGGCAAATCCATTTTCATACGGAAAGTTTGAGGTTCTCGCTCTCCTATATTGCGTTGCCTCTATTGATTATGCTGAAACATGTGTTCAACATATTCCTCATCATCACTAAGTTCTTCCTCATAGGCTAGCTGCCTACGAGGAATCAGATGGCGTTCATGAACAAGGTCAATTCTTTCTCTGTAATTCTCGCGAACCACCTCACGGCGCTGGTTATTTCCTATCGTCAGCTTAGCAAGAGTCGTTTGACTTGTTTGCAACGCTTGCTAGGTCTCACGTTGGAAAATTCTGAATTCAGCTTGTGTAATCATGCCTTGTTCATGATTTTCGCCATCAAGGACTTCGTGTTCATTCTGTGTGTTCACCATCTAAACAAGTTAATCTTGCTATGATACCAACTAACGTAGTGAAAAACTAACAACGAAAAAAGGTCACCACCCCTTTTCTCTGATTTGCTCAAATCCACGAGCGAGAATACTATACCCGAATTCACAAGTAACAAAGTAATGTTTATGAAAGAAATTCTTATTAAAAAACAAACATGACTACAATAAGGGGGGTTGCTTGTATTTATAAGTTGTCAACCCTAATTCTAATAAGAAAATCACTTACAGAAATAAATAGGAAAATAAAAAAATTCCTACTAGAGACGTAAATCAAAGTCCTAAACTTAAGCAATAATATTAGCAAAATAAGGACTCCAATATAAGAGTCTATGTTAAATAAGGAAAAGAGTAGTTGTAGGCAGAATACACTGCTCGGCTCCCGGTGTTTTCTTCCCTGCAGAACTATTATTCCAGTCGGTCGAGGATTCCTTCGTCACGCTGTCCTACATCAAAACTAAAAGCCTAAACCCCAGGTTTAAGAAATTACAATGTACCGATTACTCTATGATCTCCTGTGGGGATTGTGCAATGATCTTTGAGA
>Ga0325410_1006149_pt1 | contig 13196 bp, 6 predicted proteins | sample PopdelMetagenome_16_FD_206182 | JGI IMG/M metagenome (GOLD analysis project Ga0325410, IMG submission 206182) | Populus deltoides microbial communities from Bellville, Georgia, United States - Xylem-PdIQD-R3 | ecosystem: Host-associated > Plants > Phyllosphere > Stem > Wood/Secondary xylem... | reverse complement strand
GAATGACAAAAAAGTTTCAATACCCTTTTTAATTCTTCGACTTCATTAGGGCATAGTTCTTATTCCATTTCTCCTCCCACTCTTTACTTCTTGTATTCGATACACGTTTGGTGCAATAAACAAATAAGCTAAAAATGGAGTCACCCATGACACAAGCTAGCGTTATCATATTCTTCTTCACAAATTTGTGATCTGGAAACAAGACTTTTGGTAGCTTTCGTAAATACAGATTCTTGCGAAGCAATCAAATCTCATTCGATTCAATTCATGCATGCATGTTCTTGTTTAGGGGCGCCTTTTCCCTCAATCTCGTTTTAGGGTTTGATAGCATAAGTGATTGGGGACTCGGCAGGGCAGTGCCTATTTCATTTCACGAGAAGTTTTGCACGCAGAGGACAAAAACAATTGAAGGTGGAAATGTCGTCAGTCAGCTATCCAGCTGAAACTGTGCAGACCTAATGCCACAATCATGCCGACAAGGTCCTGGACTCTCTCTTCTCGCTGGGTGATTAATACAACTTAATTAAGTTTGTTTATCACTAGCTATGACTTGTAAAGTGATTAGGTGTGACTTAATTGACTATTAGTACGATAATACTGATTTCCAATTAGCAACAGCTGATTAAGGTTAGATGTTTGACTTGCAGCCAAAAACTAACAATATCTTATTTGGTGGTCTAACAAAACAAGGTTTATAATAATAATAATAATAATAATAATAATAATCATTTCCCGTGCTAGACTGCTCGTTAGTTGCTTAAACATGCTCGACAGAATCAATATTTGGTGTGAATTAGTGGGCCTCGGCCCCTATCGTGATAGCTGGCCACTTCTGTCCAATGGGGGCATCATGCAAGCACAGAGGTTTAATATTTGTACGCCTAATTTTGGGACGAGCTGCAGCTGCACCCACCAAATTCCTAACAACTACGGTCAAATGCTGTATAGCAGGAGTTTATGAACTCCTACTTGCATAAATGAAGTCTGCCTCCATTAATGCCACGGATAAAAGCTTTGTTCCCGCTATAAATAGAAAGGATTGCAGAGGTTAAGGAGAATGCCGCACCGCTCACCACATGTCACTCGTAAAATAATTTAAAATACCAAAAATTCCTGTGCCAATTATTCTATTTCACTCCGTCACTCTCCATATCCACCTCGCCACCACTGTGGGCTTTGTGAAGATGCTAATAAAGAGCATGTGGCCGAGGATTTTATTCAACCAAAATTCCAATTGCATTCGCATTTAGAAATTGCAGTTTGACCAATAAAATAAATTGCACCACAGTGCATAATCCAACGATTCTTCTATATTTTGCAGAATGAAAAAGTATCCAGATGTACAGCGGAAAATGCGACTCTGTCGTCTGTAGTTGGATAACAATCCTGTAAAGTTGCTAATAAGTTATGTAACTTACCAAATATGAGATGTAATAGAGCGTGTTAATCTTCCATTCACAAAAATCAAGCCCGTCAACTGTGCATGTGCAATAGGCAAACCAAGAAAAGACGTTGCCTTGGAAGTCTTTTACGCTTGAAACTCTGAACTGCAAAGGAGATGCTGCATGGAAAGGATCATGCCTTGTTGCAATAAGCACTTAAGAGTTCCCATCTCGAAGCTTTGTCACGGATAACTTTCTAAGCTTCCTGTCATGGTTGAGCACAGCGCTTACACTCTCAACCACCAAAATAATCTGCCAAAAAAAAAATTAAAAAAATAATAATAAGAGAAGGAATAAAGGTCAGAATGTTCACTGAAGCATTCATCAACCACAGCAAAAGCTGCATGCGAGCTGAATCGTTTATCCAGCTTGTCAGATTATTGATAAATCATAAAGTAATTCAATCACGACTCAGAGGATTGGTAAAAATTTAGCAGGGCAGGTAAACAAATTAAAACAAAAGCAGCACAAACACAGTTGGTGGGTCACTTTCATGCAAATAAGAGCCCAGCGCGAAGGATGTGAATCTACAGAATCAGGAGATGGCTAATTACACCCATATTCTTGATAAGGGGTGTGAATCAATTACATACATGTATGATGAAGTTTGTCATAGTTGAAACCATGACTGAGAACTATCCAGATGCTAGCAAAGAACAAAGATTATACTGTAAACTAGAAATCACATACCTGCAAGCATGCATATGCCATACCAGTTGCATAGTAGAAGTTTGCATTGCCTGTCCCCTGCAAATTTTCACTAAATGAGCAGTGTTTAAGAGAATTATGGAAGTAATTTGACCAAAGAGACAAGCATCATGAAGAGGCATACCCTCCAAATCCATAGATTGTGCATCACAGGGCTAAGAAGGGACACTCCAATATATCCACATAAGAGGAAGAAAGAGAACTTCATATCTGCATTGCGTGCCATTTAGGTGGTGTACGACACCAGACCAAGTACAAATTCATCAATAAGAAAGATAACCTACTAGTTTACCTGCTAATTCATCAAGAAACAAACCCAACAAACCCAAGTATAGAGCTGAATCTCCAACCTATTCAAAATTGAACCATGATAGTAGAAGGTGAAGCAATTAGATTCTTCAATATATACATAAAGAACAACAAAAGTGCACCCAATAAATTCATTTGTTGTCATGGCTAACGGGGTAATTATCTTATCCACTTTTCCAAACTGTTGTTCACGTGTGATTGACATAAAGAAATCATATGATGTTATGTTGCACATTTGTTTATGTGAGGGTGTAGAAATGGAGTGCAGATGAAAATAGCAAGCAACTCACTGACGGATAGGATTTGAGCATTGAAGAGATTGCAATGTAGATGAAAGCCAAAAAGCAGGGCCGGTGCTTTAGCCGTATGGCTAATGGCAATATCATAAACAAAATATTCAGGTGGAAAACTATCATAAAGAAACTTCTGAAGAAATCAAACACTTCAGCAAAGAAGTACCTGCAATTGAAATGAAACAGATGTCAATCTAAGTGCCACACCCCATATTTAGTGTTAGAGTACCCCACATCTACAAAGAACAACAAAGAATTTAGGCTCACCACAGAACACCAATATTTGGTGACATATCTTCCATTGTGAGAATGAATCCATATGTTCTGCAAAATAATGCCAGGCATATATAACTATCAAGAAAGTTCAAATAACTACAGCATAAAACACAATTTTGAGAAGCCACATGGAACTTCTTGATGTCAACATAAATGTGAAGCAATAAAAGTGTTTTTAAAGTGCGAGCAGATTTAATGTTCTTTGACAAGTTTAGATCAACTTGCCTGGTACAGAATTAATGCAATTTACAAGGAAAGGAGCTCCATTCCAAGTGTTTCACACTGAGCTAACTTTAGTAACAATAGACTACAAATTCTTCTGTATAGAAGATGAATAATATGTAATACCCAAGAAATTCCCAGATCCTCATTAACTTATAAGAATCTAGAAGTGAATTTGAAAAGTTTGTGATATCACTTCTGTTGATTCTGTACGAAATATCAACCAAACTATGGGGCTTCTGAACAAATTCATTTAAATAGGTGCTTGTAGATTTTTATGTGGCCAAATCTTGCCTCCATATGGATCTAACCTTTTAGATTGGCACAAGTTAAGCAAAGTTTTTTCAGATACATCACCAGCCTTTATCGCAATTAACCTAATTTTCATACATGGTTGCTCAACAGTGTTAGTCTTAGAAATGAGCACTCACTTCTCAATAATCCATTAATCTGATTCTGACATTGATTAACAGAAGAAAACTTGGGAGAGAAGTGTTATCATTCAAAATCGTGCAATACATGATGCAAACCAGATGTAATAAAGGAAAGAATATCCAACTGATACCTTTGAAACATCTCCCACAGACTACCATGTGGTTTAACAGATATACTGCATAGAACCAGAACATAGGCGGACCACAGAGAACTCCAAAATAAGAAATGTACGACTGGTCGCCATGAAAATGTAACTTCTGACTTTGATTGGTTGGTCTCTTGTTGACCACAGTTATCACTTGAGTGGTTATCTCCATTTTTACCATATCCCTTCTGCAGGAACAGCTTTCTGGGTGGAGTATCAGGACCATATCCCAACAAAAGAATCACCTGGAACAAAACCAACAAAACACAGTTTTTAGAGAGTAATTCATCAACTGTGTACTTCACAATGGATATTCCACTATGTACTATGGTTAGAACCCAGTATTTTAAGACAAAGGAAGCAGAAAAGGGGCATTACTGGAATTATTAGGATTGCAGGATAAAGAGACAAGTGTGTCGACATAACCCATCCGAATGCTGCCAGAGGAACTAGTCCTGCACTCCATCAAATGAACAATATTTCAATAAAAGATGCGGGATATAGAATATTAGTGCCAGGATAGCATATAATCTATTCATGGTCTGTTGCAAATATACACACACTCTTATTCTGGCAAATAAGTTTTATGAAGAGATAACCATGGAACATTCTAGCATGCTTGGTATGATATCTGGCAAATCACTTTATATCCATCATACTTTCAAGGGGCTATTGCCTCCACCCGACCCCCCACCCCCGCTGAGAAAAGCCAAAATGCTTTCTATAAGCCTGCAACCTTGTGGTAATATGGATTAATCAAGGTCAACTCTTCACAAATACAGTCTTAACTTGATACCAGGCCTTGTTACACTTTTCAAATTCATAAAATGATCAACCATAATTACATTTTTCAACCAGCTAAAACCCCTAAAACATATCATGATTCAAACCAGTTACCCCTCAAACCTGAGACAACAGACCAATCACTTAAGGGTCCTAATAAGAGATCTTTCACAATCCTCTAATGCTTACACAGAGATATACCAAGCCTTCTTTATTCAGAACAATTTCACCTGCCCCAAAATTGCTGTTATGAGTGAAACAATTAACATAATGGGCATAAACTACAGCCAGCCAAGAGTATCAATGCTAGACGAGCAAGTTGATATACTGGATGAGCATTATATTGAGGGAGGAAATCAAAAGGGGGTATATGCCATGTATAAGCAAAACATTACTCAAAACCGGAGACGAGTTTTGGACAACATTATCAGAAGCCTTGGTATCAAAATTCATGTAGCCGTACAGGAGCAGCCATCATTACTAACAAAAGTGCAGAGCAACAAATTTGCCACCAAAATTCAGTAGTCCTTTTCAGACTACTGTGATCATTTTGTGGATTGTGTAGTTCTCATCCAAGTTGAGTTCACAAAAGGTGGAGGCATGGATCACTAAGATAATCTCAAAAACAACCAATCGATTCGGCATAATCTGGAAAAGGTCCATTACCATCTTACCTTTACAAGCACCATGAAGTGCCAGTATGACAACCAGATTTTCAACTGGGGAAGTTGATAAACCCACACATGCAGCTATCGTGAAAGGATTCCATAAGTATACAAGTGCAGCAATATCTCCAGAAGAAAGTAAATCTAAAAATAAAATCAAATTTAAACTTCATCAGCCAGTAAGAAGCAGAGAGAACACTTTGTTTCTGAATAAATTCTACCAAGAATGCATTTGCATAACAAGAAACCAAAAAGAAGAAGAGAAAAGAAAAGAAAAGATAAAAAAGCAATATATAAATTCTGAATCTAAATGTTATGTATAGTGAAAGTTGAAAATAACATCTCATAAATTAAGTACCTGAACTTTTTAATAGATCAACAATGTCAAGTGAATTTAAGCTCTGTCTATATGCCATCTGTAGAGTGTGGCCGGTAGCCCGAATAAGCAAAGCACTAATAATATCTGCAATGACAAAAACCAAACTGTATCCAAGAATATGTAGACTATCATCTGCATCACTACAAATCAACACAACTTCGACACTAGAAAAAGAGATTTAAAAAAAAACTAAAATCTAAGTAGCTTTAAAAAACCAAAAGAGTTGCACAAAGATCAAACATGCAAGGCGAGAATAGCATACCTGCAAAGAAGATGACTAGGTTGCCCTTCAATTCTGCAACACCCGATCAATAAATTACCATGCTATAAAACAAAATCAAGGAATTCAATAATAACTACTTCAATGAGTGATTGATAGCGGAGAATTAGTTTGGTATTTAGTAATCGCATTCCAAGATTTAGCTCGCATTAATTTATTTTTTTAAAATGTGAATTAACAGTGATTGAGCTGGAATCATAAAACTAATTACTAATTAACAAAGATAAACAAACAAATTATCAAAATTTTAACTCTGAATTGATCTCATTAAAACAATTAGGACAGTAGTAGTACCTTTTAACAGTGAGTGGACCAAGAAGTGAGAGTAACAATGGAGATCCATGGTACATCGATCCTATAAATAAATAGAAAAATATAAAAATAATAATAATAAATCATTTCTTGTACATTATTGGCTAGATAAAAAAAAAAATCACACATACAAGAACAATAATTACCAGCATAAGGAGAGATTGATGATTGCTTCAACCAGTAACCTTCAGCCACTAAATTAACAGCAAAAAAGTACTCAGTGAAAATAAAATTAGGCTGTGAGGTCGAAGAGGGAGAGAGAGAGAAGGAGAGAGAGAGAGTATTTACGGCGGCGGAGGCTGACGAGAGGAGTGGAGACTTCGGGGCGAGAGGCTAAGTTGAAGGTTTTAGGGAGGTAAATTAGAATCAGCCTTAACATTACGGATGCTATTAACCATCTCCAAAATCCTCTCTTCTTCTTCTGCTCCATTTCGTCTCTGTTTTTCACTGAGAGAAAGAAAGGAGCTCCAGCTATGTAATAGATCGGAGTTTGCGTTGCTTTTATGTTCACCGTCGTTTCAACTGGGGTTTTACACTTTAGATTAGAGAGATTCATGATACGATCCCGTTTTGCCTTAAGTGAGTGCTGATGGATTTATTAACTTAGCCTTATATTTCTTATTGCAACAAAAGAACTATAGAGAGTCGTTGAGATCTATTTAGCAATATTATTAAAAAAAAATTGATGGGTTATCTTTAAAATCTTTAGATTCAAGTTTTTATTTAGCTTAAATTTAAAATTAAATTATATAAAAATTTGTTCAATGTGACCTGATCGAATTGATCAATTCAAAAGCAATTTCGACTAACTAGTAAAAAAAAGTTTGAGGATGAAATTGAAAGAAAAAAAATCTTTTGACCAACTTCTTCCCTAACTCGAATTTAAAATCAAAACATGTGGGGGTTGTACTGACGTGATCTAGTCTACTTGATCAGTCCAAAGATAACTTACCTGACAGGTAAAATGAAGTATAAGGAACCTTGAGAAGTTGCTCAAGTGGTTAGTCTTTCGGTTTGCTCTCTAATGATCACGAGTTCGAGTCCTCTCAGGGTCATTGGAGGCTTACATGGTCGTTAACTTCAGGGCCGGTGAGATTAGTCGAGGTGTATGCAAGCTGGCCCGGACACCCACGTTAATAAAAAAAATATAAAGACAAAAGTGAGAAGAAAAAAAATGAAATTGACAAGAAAAAAAACCTTTCGACCCATCTAATTACCTAGCCTGATTTAAAATTGAACCTTGTGAGAGTTATTCTGATATGATTTAATTGATTTGATCGGTTCAAAGATAACTCGGTTTATTGTTAAAAAAATTTAAAGGAAAAATAGAGAAGGAAAAAAAAAAGAAATAAAGGAGGGGGGAACGAGAAAAAGAGAAAAGAAAAAAGAAAAAAAAAATAAAAAAGAAAAAAGAAAAGGAGACGAGCTTCAGTGAAGCTCCATGAACTTTCCGCTTACCCTTTTGTGGTGTGTCGTCAGTCAGCAGTCCTAATTAAGGCACGATTTTAGCACATCATAAAAAATCCAAATCTTAAGCACATATATACGTCGTTGTTATCACATGCATTAATCCTACTGACAGTATCATATAATTAATTATTTTATGCATCCAGTTTATCACTGGTCAATATTGTTGATGTGAGCAGGAAAATGTAAGTAGACATCCAAGAGTAGGTTTCGATATAGTTGAATGCAATGCCACAACACATCAAAAGGATGTCCAAGCTCTTTGATTTTTAACGGTTATATACATGCATTTCGTTTTTGTTTCAGACTCATATTGAAAAGCACCACCTTGATACATTAATTACTCATTAATGGCGTCGTACGTACGTAGTTCATTCAGTGTACAGATGCTCACTACTCCAACATTATCTATCCATCCTGCTACGAGCTTCTTGGATGTATATGAAAAATAAATGGATCTTGCTATTCTTCTGCAGCTAAAGCACTGCTGTCGGTATTTGAGATGAAAAGAATGGAAAAACCTCCCCTACAATGATCATTACTCTCTAGCTAATGCCATCCCTTTCAATCTTCGGTGACAAAAAATGCTACCTTTCACTACTCGAAAGCCCTTCCAAGTGTGACCCAAAGAAAGGGAAAATATTAAAAATGAATTTGCTATCCTGATCGCAAAAGAATTCAGATAATTAGCAGTTGGCCGAAGAATTCCTGATCCATTATTTAAAAATGAAAATTAAACTTAATATTGTAATAGCTAGAATCTCTGCCCTATTATAAAAAGATTCTGAGCTTTACTGTTTAAATTTCTAGTTTGCTTTAAGCTACCTCAATTCCTAATTAACAGGAGAAAAAAAATGAGGCAAGCTCAGAATACACAATGCAAATGATTTCAAGGTTTCGTTTTTTCTGTCCTGCATGCCCGCTAACTGAGGTGTGCAGGTAACACGATCCTAAGAGATTAATCTCGACGAGGAAAAGGCTGTCGATCTCTTTCACAACCCTACATCACACAACTATATATGTCCATTGCAACATATGTAGGAAAAGGCAGTATCGTCATGTATACTATGAGCGGTGAAAGTGACAAGAAACTTGCAAGGTTTTTAATTTTTCTCCTGACAATGGAAAGTTGCAGGCTAATTTATCGCTGATCAGAAGCCATGCAGTGATAAATTAAGAAGAAGCATGAAAATTTGATTGTCAATTGCAGGAGCAGATAATTCTTAAGTATACATCCCTGCTGAAATTTAATTAGTTAGCATACACCATTCACTCACTGAGTGGTTGAGGAGAATCTCTTTAATTACTATCAAGCTTGCATTGATTTCTTTTCATTTATTAAAATGCCAGTTTATAAACCCATAACGCATTGCCAAAAAACCAGCTTTGGCTCACAAAATTATGGCTCAAACTAGCTTAACTCAAGCAATCGATCTCTTCTCTCCTATTCTCCTTCTCCTTCCTCTTTTGCTTCTGATCGTCCTCAAGCACTTCAGACACAATTCATCACCGCCACTTCCTCCAGGTCCATATCCATGGCCAATCTTAGGCAATATTCTCCAACTTGGAGATAGGCCCCATATCACCCTAACCCATTTTGCAAAAATCCATGGACCAATCTTCTCATTAAGACTTGGGACCCAACTTGTGGTTGTGGGATCCTCTCAAGCTGCTGCCATTGCAATCCTCAAGACTCATGATAGAATTCTATCAGGGCGACATGTTCCTCACATGGCACCAAGCAAGAGTTCAGAACTCAACAAATTATCACTGGGTTGGGTTGTTGAGTGCAATGAGAGGTGGAGGTATTTGCGCACAATATGCAAAAGTGAGCTTTTCTCACTCAAAGCACTAGAGTCCCAAGCATGTATAAGAGAGAGAAAAGCCAAGGAAATGATTGGTTTTATCAATAAAATGGAAGGGAAAGTAGTTAAGATTAGAGAGGTAGCAACTGCTACTGTTTTTAACATGTTGAGCAATATTTTAGTGTCGAGGGATCTTGTTAGCTTGGAGCATGAGAGCGAGGATGGAGGGATGAGTTCGGTATTAAAAGACATTGCAAGGTTGGCTTCTACTCCAAATATATCTGACTTTTATCCAATATTGGGTCCATTAGATCTACAAGGTTTAAGGAAGAAGACTATGGAATTGCACAGGAGGTCTTTTAATATGTGTGAAGCTATCATCCAAGAAAGAAGAGAGGGGGGGGAGGGAAAAAGAGACGGTCCCGATGCTTCAAGACGTAGAGACTTTCTTGACGCTCTTATCCTCAATGGTTCAAGCGATGATCAGATTGACATTTTGCTTATGGTTTGATCCCATTCTTTCCATCCCTCATGATTATTCGAAGTTGATTTTAACTTTTAGTTTTTTTTTTCCTGGTCTTTCAAATTATTGAATATTATCATTTGAACACTCAAATTATGCTTTGAAGTATATACATATTAACTTTATGACTTTTATTTCAAAAAAAAAAGAAAGAAACTTTAGGACTTTCAATATAAATTATCAAGACAGATTGGCGAAATAACAATATCTGCTTTGACCAGCAGCTTAATTTCTTTTACAAATTATACATATATAATAATTGATTTATTTGTAAATTGCGATTAGGCTATTTTCAATCTTCTACTATTAATTTGTCAACTGGAAAATACATTAGATGATTAATTTGGTATCTAACAACTAATTAATCTACTAAAGTATTTTTTGAGTATTTCCCAGTTAAAATCCACTTCTTTTAATTAATTTATTTATTTTTATAACTACATCTGCGAATTTCTATCACTTATTTTACACGAACGGAAAACTGAACATCAATCTTTATTCCAATTGTTGTTTCATCGTGACATTTCAGGAGCTCCTTTCTGCTGGCACAGACACAAGTAGCTCGACCATAGAATGGACAATGGCAGAGCTGATAAAGAATCCGAGATGCCTAAAGAAAGTTCAAGAAGAGATTGCAAATGTAATAAATATGAACCGGGATACAGGATTTAAGGAATCCTACCTTCCACAGCTAACATACCTTCAGGCTTGTGTCAAAGAAACCCTCAGGTTGCACCCTCCAGGACCGTTTCTTCTTCCTCACCGCGCCATCGACTCTTGCCAAGTGATGAATTACACCATTCCAAAGAACACTCAAGTGTTAGTAAATTATTGGGCTATCGGACGAGACCCCAAGAGTTGGGAGGAACCAGTAGTTTTTAATCCAGAGAGGTTCTTGAGCTCAAATTTGGATTTTAAAGGGAATGACTTTGAGTTCATACCCTTTGGCTCAGGAAGGAGAATCTGCCCTGGCCTGCCGATGGCTGCAAAACATGTTGCATTGATCATTGCTTATCTGATCCTTTTCTTTGATTGGTCTCTTCCATGTGGAAAGAACCCTACAGATTTAGACATGAGTGAGAACTATGGCTTAACTTTGCGGAAGGAACAACCTTTACTTCTAGTTCCGACTAGTAAAAAATGAGTGCGAGATGATTTAGCTGTCCTTCTTGCATTCTAATAATAAACCTGTCTTGTTTTGATGTTTGTCGCAGTTGCATTTTAGTTTTCCAGGCCTGTTACCATTCTCTATGACTGAATCAGGATACTGTGATTGATTAACTACTGCAATAACTTGTACTGGTAAAATACAATTTGTGTTACTGAAGGATATACCTCCTCTGGTTTTAGGTTTGTTCTTTAAAGGTTACTAATTTAAGTCTTATAAATTTTAGAATCACTGAAAACTTACATGGTTATTAATTTTATGATCTATAACATTAATTGAGATGCATGCAAATTAATTCAAATATTCATATTAATAAAAAATATTTATAATTTGTGTCCTTGTGCACATGGAATTATCCAATATGATAAGAATTTAAACTTTTTTTTACTTTCACTCCATTATTAACCGTTTTTAATCATATAGTTGTTAATAAAAGACATCTATAGTAATAAAAAAAAATCATACTATTTATTAAGAATTCAAATTTTTTTTTTACTTTCACTCCATTGTTAACCTTTTTGCATCATGTAGTTGTTAATAGAACATCAGGACTCCCCGCCCCACTGCATTAACAATGTCAATGAGATGTCTACCAAGAAAAATGAAAGGCAGCACTCTCCTGCCCCATTTCCGTATAGAGACATGCCAAGCGATGAACTATAGGATCCCAATAACTCTCAAGTACTAGTCAACGTGTGGGCAATCGGACTGAATGCGAATCAGGAAGCCTCACACGCATTCTTACAGTGCTGCAATTTAGGCTCAAAACTGGGGAGACCAAAAACAAACTAAAAGGAAGAAAGGAGGCCAAAATCGAGGGGGGGAAAATTCTGCTCAAAACCAAGCCCATGTAAGGTAATCTGGGCTCAAAACCGATCTGGGCTGGATAACATGACAAACAAAGCTGCCAAAACCAAGCAGCAAGAGAGAGGAGAAGAAGGGACCCAACCAGGTCCAATAAGTTGCCAAAAGTTGGCAGCTAAGGAGAGGTCAGGCCCAACAAGTTGCCAAAACCGGGCAGCTAAGGAGAGCAGAAGTAGGGCCCACCAAGTCCAACCGAGGAGGATAAGAAAAGGGGTAAAACCTAGCCCACCGAGCCCATCCATGGTGAAGGAAAAAAAGAGGCAAAACCGAGTGGAAAAAATTTGGCTGCAAAACCGAGTACAAATCCAATAGCTAGAAAATGGGTTCAAATCAGATCCCATCTATGATCATTTGGTGTTTGGAGCAATTCTCTCTTAATTTTTAGAAAATAATATAAATTATATTTTTATATTTTATTTAATAATTTAAAATTTTAAATTAAAATAATTTTTAATATAATATCAAAATATTTTATTAACCAAATGGTCACGGGTATATCTCTCATCATCCAATTTAATTTACTAAAAATTAAGCATAAAGTAAAATAGATCTTTGTAAATTTTAACTCAAAAAAATTTTATTTAAAAAAATATATTAGAAAATAATATAAATTATATATTAAAATCTCAGATAACAGCTTAAATTTTTAAATTAAAATAATATTTTGATAATAACACGCCAAACAATGTTAAAATATACTCACATAAACATAATTATTTTACGATGTTAAAACACACTCACATAAACATAATTATTTTACCTGAATATTTTATTTCACAGGTTAACGAGGGTTTACATGATAATTTTGCTATTGTTCACAATAAAGCAATTATTTCAATGGTAGGCCATGCATAATGTTTGTGACCCTACTACTGTCTAGAATACAAATACATGTAATTCATGCATGTATAAACTTTCAAGGATCACGAGGTATGAATAACTAACATATCTATACATAACTACCTAAAAAGAACTTTCTCATGTATTTCATTTTTCTCTTCATTGCATTGCTATTTGTACTTTGCTTAGTATTTTAGGGTTTTCTATTTCATAAATGAGACTTGTTTTATATGAAGACATGAACCCCCTTCCGGCCCAAGTTCAAAACAAATTCTTAAAT
>Ga0325410_1006147_pt1 | contig 13196 bp, 8 predicted proteins | sample PopdelMetagenome_16_FD_206182 | JGI IMG/M metagenome (GOLD analysis project Ga0325410, IMG submission 206182) | Populus deltoides microbial communities from Bellville, Georgia, United States - Xylem-PdIQD-R3 | ecosystem: Host-associated > Plants > Phyllosphere > Stem > Wood/Secondary xylem... | reverse complement strand
TTAAATTAAGAGATTAATTACAAATACATGTGGAACTCAAATCAATTCATAATTTTGCGTGAGTTTAGGGACTAAAACTAATCAAGTCAGGGGTCTATTTGAAAAAAAAAATGAAAGTCTAATGGTTAATAGGGTAAAATTGCATAACTTGGAAGCCAAAGAAAAAAGAGCAAAATGAAATCAAATTAAAGGACTTAAATCAAGGTTTTCAGGGGTGCAATTGCTAGAATTGAGAAGTTTTAGGGTTAAATGAGGATTCATATGCTTAAATTGGAAGGACAGGGATTTAATTGGAATTTTTCTAAAATCTTATTTAAAAACCCTAATTTTTAGGTTTTAAATGAACGACACGTCCCTTAGACTTTAATGAATGAATGAGTGACACACCATCTGATCCACTTATCATCTCCTTCAGCCAAGAAGGCTGATCGAGTTGCCATTTTGAAACGAATGAATTTAGCATCTCTGACTACTTTTCAGGTTCCAACCACCACCACTCAACTTAGAAACATCTCCTCTATAAGAATCCTCTATCCTCATCACATGTTTGTACCTCATTCAGCTCAATGAACTCAACAACATCTTGTCATTGATCAGCCATCTTTGCAATGGCAAATTCAAGCTGATCGAGAGCTCACTTTCTAATAAATGAATGTGGAGTTTTAGACCTTTAAATCTAGTATGATTTGTTTCTAATGATAAATCTACATACCCTCTACAAGGTTTAGGTAAATAAATATACATTTATGGCTTAATCTCCACAATGATCTTAACAAAGTATCAAGCCCAATCATCTATGATTGAAGAAAAACTCACCATAATAGAAAAGACTCCTAAGTTATTGTCCCATGTGTGATTTTGATTTACAAAAGTGCAAAGGAGGACTAGACACCACCTATTTTGGCAAGGAAGGTTTTGAAAGAGAAATAATAAGAATCTTCCCTAACAACCTCTTAGAAAAAACCACTATAGTTTTGAGATTTCTAATATTTTTTTTGATCAAAATGTAAGTATGTATTAAGATCAAACAACTATGCTGAAAGACCAGCGAGTACAAAATATATAGGAATTAAACATATATAAAATATACAGGAAGCAATAAGGGAATAGGCTCCTAAATAAACAGAAACAGAAACAACCAAGGGGAACATGCTCCCAAAGACAAGTCATGCAAGGCCTAACAACCCAGAGAAAGGGAGCGGTTAAGGGAGAAACCAAACAAGATTGCTGGTGTCAAAGTTAACCAACTAGCGTCTTAAGATTTCTAATATTAGTTTGCTTATAAAAGGGCATATGATCTTGAGCAGAGGGGGAGGTGGATTTTTAAAGAAGAAATTACAGAGAGAAAAGGGAGGAAACATAGAAAGATTAAGAGGAAAAACCCTAGAGTTGATTAAGAAAGAAGCTACAATAATTATGTGCTAAGTTGAGAAAGAAGGAAGGGAAAAAGTCAACGTCAATCCTAGATTGAAAATAAGCTATAATCTAGATGAATAAAGCAAATAATTTAGAGAAGGAATCAATAATCCCTTTACAAGGTATACCTTTAAACTTTGATAGGGGGTGTAGCTCAATGGTCACATCCACTCTCCCTCTTTCAATGCTTTATTGAATTATTGTTTAATTGTTGGTTAATACATTATGCTTTGGTTATTAATATTTTTGATAACTATGGTCATTAAGTGCATTTGTTCATATTTAAACTAATATAGATATATGTGTTCAAGTTTGGATTTAAGGCATACATTGTTGTTTTAAGGTTGTAATTTGATGTTATTAATGATGTTTAAATGGCAGTCCAACATGTTTTAATACTTTGTTTAGTAAGCAAATCTGTTTACTGATAAGGATCTACCTTAAATCCCTAAGATAATGATCTTCTTACTGAGGATGACATTTCTTAAACCTTAGATAGACTAACAAATAGAAACATGATTTAAAAGAAAACAATAAATCAAAAATATAGCTTACCATAGGTAGGGTGCATTATGGGTGATGCATCTTCCCCATGCATAATTAGTCTCATTACCTAAACTTTTATAGACCAATAGATTTTTTATTGACCATAATATTAGGTGTCGGCTCATCAACTTTTCAAATCATGATTTCATGATTAATCCCAACACATCCAAAACACCCTTGATCTAGGAGGAAGATCTGTCATTTGACATCGTGCATACCATGACAGGATGACGACTCCATTTGGGACATCTTTGGTTGGACTAAACTTTGTTGATTATTTATTTGTTATATGCCATTTATTTATTGGTCTAAGTGATTTAATTTTAGCATGTATTTTTTTTTACATATTATCCATGCATAAGTACATCGAATATGATTTATTCTTTCATGCGTTTTAATTTTGAGAGTATAAACTCGATTCTATATTAGGTGAGGGATTATTGGTCTGCCTTATAACTTAGTCGGGGTTCAGATTCGTGAAACACCCAACTATGATTTAAGTGTTTACTTTGTAATGACAATCATGTTATACCCTAATCATTCCTTATAAACCCTTATACTGCCTTCATGAGAGGTAGTCACTATAAGAAGATCATAGACCCTTTTCGAGACCATGTAATAAACATAGCCCTCATGTAATGATTATAACCTACCCTTATAATGTTTGACTCCCTAATAATTCATTTTGTATTAAGGAAAGAGATAGTGTTAGAAAGAGGTTGAAAATTGAGAAAGAAAATAATAGGTTAGTTAATCTCAACATTGAAGAAGAGAAGATTAAGAGCTCAATATATGGATCAAGCTGATGATGAAAGAGAAATAAAAAAAAATAGATGAATCAGACATGAAGGAATACCAAGATAGAACAAATGCCTTAATAAAACGAGTCACCATGGTTTAATATGAGCTTGAAATACAAGAAGAGGAATTAAAAAGGTTGAGAGGGAAATATCTAGAGGTCGAGGAAGAGATGAGTTAACTGTATAAATCTTTTCTTTGAATAAATCTCTCAATCTGAGTTAAAGAATGGCAAGAATGCATCAACATATTTGATATCCAAATGAACAGAAAGATAACTGAACATGATATTGAGCATGAAAAACTGTAAAGGGCATCAACATATTTGATATCCATATTTGACATGTTAATTGATAGAGTGGCTCGAAAGGCAAATAAATTGCGAGTATAGGCCTCTCTAATCAATAATAGTGTTAGTAGATACCAGGAATACTTTAATGATGTTTCAGCCTTCGTTCAAAATGTAACCAATATAGGTATTGCTTTTGATGATGAATAGAGATGTATAGGAATCTTATCTCTCCACATGTTAAAAACAAAGATGTATAGGAATCTTACTCTTTTGTATTGTACTCTCTAACATGTATGGGATTTAACCGAGATGAAGATTAGGGAAAAGATCTCTTCAGATTCATCAAACTATGGATTTTACTCGTATTAAAAAAATAGGTCATGCATTAGCTCTTTAAACAGGCTAATTTATTTCTTTATGTGTATATATACTTTTATTTGTATTCATATATGAGCATACATGCATACATACTTTGGGGTTTTAAATGTTATTTGTGCATATATAGGTTGAAATATAGGTCCTTGCAAAATTCAAACCCATAGAATCTATAACACTAGACTTTGACGAAGAAACATGAAAGATAAGGAATATGCTCGTCATAATGCCTATTTTCAAGGGTAGTTGGATTCCTTGAAACTTATCATGGCTCGCATTACTAGTCCACTCGAGCAAACACTTAAAAATATCTCTTGTAAAGGCCCATCTTATCGTCCTGTAACCTTTGCCCACGCTCAAGCTATAATCCAACTGCAATATGGTATTCTTGAAACTGACCATACCTGCGTCATCCCCAACAACTATGGATGCATCTGTTAATGAGTCTCATAAGATAAAATACTCCGAGGATGTCAAGTATGATAAGATAAAAACATTAAAAGTAAGGGTGAGGGTCATTGAAACTATTTTAGGATCTACCTGACAAACTCTTAGGATTTTCTAGAGGAGATGTCTTAGAGTGATAGAGTTTATAGAGCATATGACAAGGAGTAGTCAATTATATTTGTGAACTATTTTTATCTATTTCATTATTTTTTAAATGAATCTAATATTGAATATTTTCTTCTTAAAATGTAAGGGTTAGTAATTTAGGCTATTTTCACCTTGTAGGATGAAAAGAGGTTGAATATCACCTTTCCAAAATATATGGACAATGCATTAAAATATATCCCACATCTTCGAATGACTAAAAAAAATTCAAGTTTTATTCTCATAATAGATGGATTAACATGTTTTTATAGGTCAATGTTATCAATCAATCTGCATTATAAATACTCCCCTGTGATTGAATTCAAACACTGATCATGGAAAAATCATATAAAAAATCCCCCTTTAAAAGATCACAAATTGAGAATATCTCTTGAATAATATCAAAAAATTTAACAACTCTTGTCACCTATTATCTAAGTTTTAACATGCATATTTATATGCTCATTCATTCATTGACAAGTAGTAAAACATAGCTCGTCCTCGAAAGGTTAAACTTCCTTCGATCACTTTCAACATTAAAATTAGAACAAGAATGAAGAACAAAGAAAGTACACAACATATTTTCATGGCTTTTAGAATGCTAGATATACCATCAGGTTTTCACCCTCACCTAGTAGGTAGTACACAGCTAGAAGCCACAGTTAATGTTGAGTTTCCAAAAATGTCACTTTATACTCAATTCCTAAAAGCTTTATATAGTCTATTAATGTTACTATAAAATCAACAAGTAATATTGACCTTTTACTCCAAATCCAACTAGAGAAGATGGTTTAAATCAAAAGTATAAGGAAGAAAAAAAGCCAAGAAATTCTCTTCCATCAAAGAACACCTAAGAGCATTTGAAGGAATAAATGATTCCACAAAGGCTTTAGAAATGCATCTAGTACAAGATGTAGTTATCTCGTGGAGGTTTAAAGTACTTGAATTCACCAAGTATATCAATGTTGGATATTCTAAAACCCACATGAGGATCTATTATAGTAAAATAGCAAGATTAATTAAGGATGATAAATTATTCATTCATTTTTTCTATGAAATTTTAAGTGGTGTAACACTTTCCTAGTATATGAGCCTAGATGGAAGTAAGACTAAACATTAAAAGGATCTAATAGATCCATTCATACATCAGTATAATTTCAAAAATGATATGGCCCTTGACCAAATAAGCTTACAACTAATGGAGAAGAAGGCCAAGGAATCAATAAAAAAAAATATGATCAGCATTGACAAGAAACGACATCTCAGATCCAACCTGCTTTTCTAAAAAAGAGTCGGTCACTCTCTTCATCAACACTTTTGAGAGCTCGTTCTATAAGTACCTATTAGGAAACAAGTCTCAAGTTTTGTGGACATTGTATTTGTGGCTTAACAAGTGGAGTAGGCCATCAAGGCTAGAAGATAAAAGGAAGAAATTGAATAATTAGAAAAAAGAATGATATGCAAGTGCAACAAGTTTGATGATTACTCCTATTAGTCAAATAATTATAGAGATAATTGAAATACATCTTTTTTCCCCTAATTATCTTAAAATAAAACAAATAATTCTATCCAGCCATTGTATTTGCCATCATGACCCACACATTATCCATCATATCATATGCCATAAAAAAATACCAACCACAACCATGGTTAGCATATTCTCTCAAAACCCATAATTCCTATAATACCAAAACATTTAACCTTTTGATTGTAACCACAAACCGGCTGTTAAAATTCTTGACCTTACTATAATAATTAATCATGTAATCAAAACATAAATAGATACCAAGAGCAATTACCGCCCATTTTCATGCCTTTAAAATAGTTACACCAACACATGATCAAGCAAGGAAAAATTTCTTTAATGCCTTATAGTCTAATACAACCACCTTACCTATACTAGTACAAGCCAAAGGAGAAATGTGATTACCATTTAGAAGCGATAATCCATAGTATTAAGACTTGTAATGCATTCATGAAATGAGTTGGTCTACTTATTAAACAATAGTGGATAGCTTTTAAAACTGACTCAAATTCACTTAATATAAAAACCAACCCCCTTCCAAATCATATGGACCAAAATAATAAGAGTGTGTGTGTGTGTGTGTCTATATATATATTGATATTTGAAGATGAATGATCAATCAAGACAAAACAATTATGAACATACCAATGACCACTTTGTTTTATATATTGAACATCATCAACTATGCTAACAACTCAAAAGCAATACAACATGCATTGCATATAAAATATTTCTGCAAATATCACCATTGTATGGGCATGATATCGATGCTTGTGAAGATTCCATCTAGAGGTTAAGACCTTGATAATGATTGATGTATTCATGTTTGAAAATGGTAAAGAAGTACAATAAATTAATATGGTAATTACTGAGAAGATTGAGTATGCTTCTTATCGATACCAATCTTGTAAAGATAAACCACTTAAGTTGATTTTAAAGAAGACAATGTCTCATAAGTATGATAATTATCAAGGACTCCCCCATGATTATATATATCATTTCCATATAAACCAGACCCTATGATCATACAAACTTAAATGACTAAAATGAAAGAAGTGGACTGCTTAACTTGAGATGGATGATGATACACCCTAAAAGAGCTTGAAAAGCAAAAAAAAAAAAAAAAGAATAAGAATGAATGTTCAACTGATAGAACGTAAGATGAAGAAACTGGTGGATGAGAATGAGGCTACCAAGCTCCTCAAGATGATATAGTATGGTTGGTTAGTTAAGAAGAACCCAACCATAATCTCATTGCTTTCACTAATCTTGAGCTCAAAAGCACACCATAAGCATTATAAAATATCTTAAATGAAACCCATGTTCCTCGAGACATTACTTTCAAATCCATAAAGCATTTGGAAAGCAAAATTGAGACCACCAATTACTTGTCCTTTAAAGAAGATGAGTTGGGTCTAAAAGGTACTGGGCATAACAAGGCATTATACATCACAATCAAGCGCAAGAACTATATGATTGCCAAAGTCTTTATTGATAATGACTCATTTCTGAATCTCCTTTAAAGTGTAGTTTTGAAAGGTTACTGATGGATGCATATACGAACTAATAAGATGATGGCTTAGGCTTATGATGGGACACAAAAGCAAGTTATTGGTGATATTGATATTGTTTGGAAATCAAGCCACAATAATTCCAAGTCGTTTTGCAGGTTTCGAGAAAGGATACTGCTAACTCTTATCTTTGAGAATGGGTTACGAAAAAGGATGATCTATATAAAGTTAAAGAACACAGATCAATGTATTGTCTTCGGTTTCAAACCTAATCAAAAGGACAACTAGAGGATAACAGAGTTGAAAAGAGAAAAGATAATGGCTTGGATTGGAGGAAGCAAGGCCAATGATGAGAAAGTGGATATTCCTCACATCCATAAGACCTTTCTTCACAATGCATACATCATCAATCCATTAGAAAAAACATACAAATTTGAATAAGTTATTTCAAGATATGATAATGGGTATTCTTTTATATGATGATGCTAAGAATATAGTGAAACTTCTCATACTTACCTTAATGAATGTCGAGATTCTAATTCTTCCACAGCTAACCATCAACACATTAAGCAAAGATATAGATATAGCCCAACTTATTTAGAAATGTCATGAAGTGAACGAACTCAACAATTGGTTCACCAAAGAAATCCATATTGTTTTTAAATAATTATCATTTGCTTTATTTTTGCATTCATCTTATGATGCTGGAAATAAAATTTTACTTGTTGATGTAAATAATTTATTCATTTAATATTAATAAAAGATCATGCAATTCATTTATTTGCACATATTATTTGCTTTTTTTACCATCTTTTTATTTATAAGACATATTTTATAGGAATATCTAAAATGACCATTATGTAAAAATAAAGAGTTACTATTTTGAAAAGGTTTGGCCTAATTTTGATGAAAATTTACAATGGATAAGGAAGAGAGGGGTTAGCAAGACATGCATGGATTTTACAAATTAATTGAATAAAATGAGTGGCCTATAAAACAAAATCAAGAAGAGTTGGGGTTAGTAAATATAGACATTAAGGATAATGAAAAATAACTAAAGTTTGGGACATTGATCATTAAAGAAGAAAGAAGCAACTTTATAACTTTGGTAAAAGAATATACAAATTTATGTCCATGATTTTATATGGATGTACCAGGGTTGGACACTAATATCGGCACACAAATTACCATTAATTCCAAATTACAAGCCAATGAAGCAGAAATTAAAAAGAACGATACCATATATTATGATCAAAGTAAAGGAACATGTATGCAAGCATTGGGAAGCAAGATTATTAGAAGTGGTTGAATACCATCAGTGGGTATCAAATATTTTAACAATTCTAAACTAAAGATGAGAAGTTCAAAATGTGTGTAGATTTCAAATATATGAATAGAGCGAGCCCTAATGATGATTTTTTGCTACCTCATTATGATATACTTATGGACAAGACTGTCAAGAATTCCATATAATTATTCATGGATGAATTTCCAGGGTATAACCAAATTCAAATGGTGGAGAAAGACAACGAGAAGACCGCTTTCATCACATTATGGAGAACCTTTTATTACAAAGATATGCCTTTCATGTTGAAGAATGTGAGGGCAACATATTAGTGAGTAGTGATGACTTTATTCCATAACATGATTAACAAAGAGATCGAAGTATATGTAGATGACATGGTCTACAAGTCAAGAAAGCAAGAATATTATGTCCAAATATTGAGAAAAACTTTTTGAGAGGTTAAGGAAGTATAGGCTCAAGTTGAATCTATCAAAGTGCACATTTGGGTTGAAAACAAGAAAATTATTAGGGTTTATGGTGAGCCATATAGGTATTAAAATTGATCCCAACAAAGTTAAAGCAATATAAGATATGTTATATCCTAGGATAGAAAAGAAAGTACGAAGCTTTCTAGGGTATTTGAACTACAAAACTCAGTTCATCTCACAATTATCATTGACTTATAAGTTAATGTTCTGATTGTTTTGAAAGAATAATTCAAAGATGAAGACTATCAATGAGCATTTGAAAAGATAAGACAATATCCATAAAATCTATTTTTTCCCACCAATACCAGGAAAACCGTTAATCATGTACCTGACTAGAAAAAAATTGTTATAAGATGTCTTTTGGGTCAACATGATGAATATAGAAGGAAAGCATAAGAAATTTAATACTTGATCAAGAAGTTTGCTTATTGTAAATCTCAATACACTTTCATTGGAAATATTTGTTATGGCTGAAGATAGAGTTCATAAAACATTTAAGTAATACATGCTCTATTACACAATTTGGTTGATATCCAAAATGGATCTAATCAAGTATATCTTTGAAAACACAATTTATCCAATAAAATTGCTGGTAGAATTTGATATAGTTTACATGACTAGAAATCAGTGAATAAGAATGTCATAGTGAATCATTTAGCATATAATACAATTGATGACCATTATAATGTAAATTCTTGAATAAAGGGATCATCATGATTAAAATAGAGAAGATTTAGATGGAGATACTTTGATGAGTTAATAAACATTTATGGTAATAGTGTGGGTGCTATATTTATTTCACCAATAGATGGTTAGTACCTAGTGACTATCATATTATAGTTTGAATGCACTAATAACCTAGCAAAGTATAAAGGCATTTATCCACAGGCTTAAGGCTATTTTGGAAATGAAGTTAGAAAAGCTTAACGTATATGGTGATTCTCTATTGATAATCTACTAGGTGAAATGGGAGTAATAAATAAAAGATGAAAAAATAAAGGTGTACCAGGAATATCTCATCTGAGTAGAGCAAAGAATCAGTTTATCGATGCACTTATCATATTAGCATAATTGATCCATATAGTTACGATGAAAAGGTATAACTTGTATCCATCAAGATAAAAAATCATTCTGCTTACTATTGTTCAGTCGATGAGGAAGTTGAAGGGAAACCTTAATACTATAAAATAAAATAGTTTATTATAAGTCGAGAATGTATGTCCAATATAAATAAGATTGACATATAGACTCTATGAAAATTAGTAATGGACTGCTTTATAAATAAAGAGATACTATACAAAAGAGGATTCAATGAGATTTTATTGAGATGCTTAAATGAAAAAGAAATAAAGAAGGCTAATATAAATGTGTTTATGCTACACATGCTAATGTGCACATGATGATATGATAAATGCAAATGAGTGGATATTTCTAGACAATAATGGAGAAAGATTGCAATATGGGAATTAGATGTGATTGGCCTAATAAATCCAAAGGCAAGTAATGGACATAGAATCATCTTTGTGGCAATCGATTATTTCATAAAATAGGTTGAAACAACTTACAACGCCTATGTTATTTATAAACTAGTCTAAAGATTTATCGAGAGAGACATTATTTGTCATAAGTGATAGTGATTGAAACACTAAGAATTTTAATAGGAAGATGATTCAGGATTTATGCCAATAGTGGAAGATCAAACATCTTAATTCATCGCCTTATCATCTTAAAATAAATGGAGCGGTTTAAATGACGAACAATAATATAAAGAAAATTATGCATAAGATGGTCATCACCTATAAAAGTTGGCATGTAATGCTTTCTTATGCATTGCATGGTTATTGAACTGTAGTGAAAACATCTATAAGACCAAATCTTTTCTCTAGTATACGGAATGAAGGTGGTGCTCTTTAAAGTAAAGATACCTTCTCTAAGGATACTAAAAGAAATAGAGTTAGAAGAGTGAGAATAGCCTATTATTTAGTATAAATAGTTGAACTTAATTAATAAGAACAAGTTACCGTAATTTATCATGGATATCTATATCAAAAGGGAATAGTTATAGCCTACAACAAGAACATATGTCCATTAGAATTTTATATATAAAAAAAAGATATTGTCTATCCTTAATGAAAATTAAAGTAAATGGGAACTTAACTATGGTGGCTTATATTTAGTCAAGAAAGTATTTGCAAGAGGAGCTCTTATCTTATCAGTGATAGATGGGAAATAATTGTCAAAGCCCGTAAATTTAGATGTTATGAAGAAGTATTATGCTTGAGATTATACTTTTCTCATCCAATGCAAATACAAAAGTTAAAATTTGGCCAAATGTTATGTAAAATGTTTATTTTTATCATGTTCTTTCATTTTTTAATACAACTATTACTTTGACTTTTCACTTTAGATTTCAAAAATGCCCATGTTTATTGGTCCACTACATAACCAATGTTGACATTAGTTGTATAAACTTGATAAAAAAAATTGAAAAAAAGGGATGAATTTCATTTCTCGGCTAAAAAGAAGACAATTACGATTGAAGCATTGAAAGATCACATGGAATAAAGGCAACTAAATATAAAAAGTAAACTTTGGGGTGATACTAGGCAGATAGGGTTCTACAACATATATTTCTAAATAAAATGATAGAATTAAGAATAAGAAATATGAGAACCTAAAGCATAATAGAGTTTAGAATTATATGACCTCATCAGAAGCCAAAATTGAGTGAATTGGAGAGCCTAATATCATGACAGTCAAAAGCTAGATGATGCGAGAAAGTTTGCATATTTCATGGACAACTATATTTACTATGATGATAGTCATTTTGCAATAAGACTATTTATTTAATCATTTAAATTGATGGTAGTTACCTCCCAACGAGACTATTTATTTTATTATTGGATCATAAGAGTAGTCACCTCTCAATGAGATTATGGTTGTTTATTTGATATGAGGGTAATCGTCTCTCGATGATACTATGTTTTGTTTTATCTGCTTTGATAATGGTCACCTTCCAATGAGATTATTTAATTATTATGGTAGTTATCTTCTAATGAGACTATTTATTTGATAATTTGATTGTGAGGGTAGACGCCTCTCGATGAGGTTATGTGATAAGATTTTTTTTTTAATTTTTAATCATTTTAAGAGTAGTCGTCCCTTGATGAGACTTGTTTTGATTATTTTTTTAATAGTTTTGAGGGTATCACCTCTCAAAAAAGATATATTTTGGTTTTTTTTAATTGTTTCGAAATTGTTTAACTCTTAACAAGACAATTTCATTTTGAAAAACATTTCTAATATTATTGTTTTTCTTTACAAACTTACTATAAAAAGTTAAAAGAAAATAGATTTTTCACTGATTTTATGCCATAAATATTGTAAAGGAAAGGATACTATCATAATCTATTTTTGACCGTTAAATTTTCTATGTGAAAAATTATAATAATAAAAAAAATAAAAAAATGTTTTAGGAAGAGAAATAAGAAGAAGAGAATAAGGAACTAAGAAAAGTAGGGACTAAAATAATAATAGGGGAAGAGTATAAAAAAGGAAAAATAAAAATAAATAGAAGAATCAAGCAAAATTTTAAAATTATTGAAAGAGATTCTAGAAATTAAGAATAGAAAATTTAATTAATTAGAAATCCATTGTCAAGAAAGAAGTGATACAATTGTCTAATATAATTTTTTTTTCAGTTTAGTTTTTCCTGTTTTGCTGAGGATCCCATATTGAAAAAAAAAATCTATTGCAAAGACTTTTATATATTATCCTAAGATAAGATTAAGCCATATTTTTTAAATAAGATTAGAGCCTTAAATGGTAATATTACCATTTGCCTTGTGAATTTTATATATTAACTATAATTTTTAAAAATTGCTTATAAATATTTAATGAGAATAAAATATTTATTTTTTATTGTAAATTTCTTATACACTTCTCTCAATTTATTTTTCATATAGCTACATGTAAATTAAGACCCTTTTTTGATGCTTGCTTCTAGATCATGACAAATCTTAATCTAAAAAATCGTGCTTCATAAACGAACAAATACAAAAATTAAAAAGGGAGTTTTGATTATAAAATAATTTTTTTCCTTCTTAATTCATATAATTGGAATTCCTATGAAATTTATTTTAATTGCTTTAAGTTTTTATTAAAAAAAATCAGGTTGCTAAGAAAAAGACATGTTTTTTTTTCAAAAATAATTATGAATAAAAAAATTTAATTAAGAAATACATTTTTTTGCTAGAATTTAAGTAGTTAGAATTCTTATAAATATATATTTTATTCATTAGAAAATTAAATAAAAATAGATTTGTGAGATGGTCTTGTAGCATCGTGCTAGTACTAAGTGAAGTGTATG
>Ga0325410_1006144_pt1 | contig 13199 bp, 11 predicted proteins | sample PopdelMetagenome_16_FD_206182 | JGI IMG/M metagenome (GOLD analysis project Ga0325410, IMG submission 206182) | Populus deltoides microbial communities from Bellville, Georgia, United States - Xylem-PdIQD-R3 | ecosystem: Host-associated > Plants > Phyllosphere > Stem > Wood/Secondary xylem... | reverse complement strand
AGGCTATTAGGCATCAACTAAAGAATAATGTTATTGCAATAGAGAGACCTCATATTTATCCCTTGAAGATTATGGGGTTAATTCCTTAGGAAGACCAAGTCAACCTTCATTGGAAAGTATCTAGAAGCCCCTAGTGGAGATCTATAGATAGAGAATGTATGTTATAGATACATTGTTTTTATTTCAAAAATAAACTTGCATTCTTATTAAGGATTATACATCATGAGGTGATTTAAGTAATAGGTATAAGGGAGGTTTTAGGAGGAACATGTTTTGAAGTTGGAGCCAAGGTGTTTGATTTGACTTCCCTAATAACTTTGAATGAGTGATCCTATTTTGATTCAAAAGAGTTATAAATCATTAGGATATATCAAATACTCATGGGTTAGTCCTTCATGGTTCTTCCTTGATCTTTCATTTATACTAAGAGAATGATTTCACTTGGAAAGTCCATTATATTGATTGTCCTTGTAGAAACAAAGAGGCTTGTGTCATGGTAAACTAGCATCTTCCACCCGTATATGCTTTTTCATAACTTACTTCACCTTGAGTAAACTTCTATCTTATAAGGTATAATTTTTTTCTCTAGAGAGCATGTTTTTTTACCCTCTTATTAAGGCCTCTAAGGCTAATGGCTCAAGTAATTCTTATACCTTAAGTATTTTCTTATTGAACCTCTTTAAATATACCCGTATAGACTCGCCCTCTTGCTAGATAACACCAAATAGCTATGTGGAGCTTTTCTTGGCGTGTATGATGCTGCTGAAGCATGTCACTAGCTTAGTGTAAAGGTCACTAAACCCTTCAATAGAGCTTGGCTCTAAATTATTGTATCATGCACACACAGACCCTTGGAAGGTTATTGGAAGGATTTTGCACATTAAGTCATTGTCTTGGATGACCAACTCTAAGCTACCGTGCATGTTTTTTATATGCTCTCTCAAGTCAGTTAGGTCATCATAAGTGTCCAGGCTTATTTTTATGGAAATATAGTCCTTAGATAATCGATTGTTCAATACTCATTAGGATAATGGAGAACCCCTCCACTAATAGGGGTTGTAGTCATTCTCCTAGGTATACTTATATATAGACCGCTTATTAGTCCTTTGTATGTTAGGCTCTTGGAATCCCAAAGAGTTTGGCATGGAACAACAGTTACAATAACTAGTTTTCATCTCACTGTAGCTAAGAGGAGTGCATTCAGAATATTGGCTATGTACATGGGTGTCGCAATGGCACGAGCAATCCCTTAAGGGACTCTCATGAATGTCATTCTAGCTAGTCTCCTTTTAATAATATAATCGTCTATGGCACCTAGCATGGTCGATGGCTGTGGCGCTAAGGAGTTATGTGTTGCTGAGGATGTTAAGACTTATTAGGGTGGCAAAGTCTGATTTTACATCTAGATTGCCAGCACGGCCAGAGTAAAGAGTCGCGTCTGAATGGTGAGTTCTTGAAGGTCTAGTTGGGTAAAAGTATTTGTAGTATTGAGTAGATTTGTCTGACATTTTAGCTCAAGTGTATCTTGGTTGTGTGTCATGGAATGACATGGAAATGCCAAAAACAAGTTTTAAATGAACAATTGATGGATTTTTTATATGAGTTCCCATAGATGGTGCCAAATAATACGGTCTTAAAATATTCAAATAGCTTAAGAATAATGTTTATATGTTGGATAATTGGTTTATCTTTTATTTCAAGTAATCTGATTCATTCTCCGTAGCCAAGGTGTCTAGTGGCTTGATATGGAAAACCCAAGTGATTGGTTGCTGGTAGTTGGTGGTGTATGATAAGTCAGGATAGCTGGTACCTGTAAAATATAGTCGGTTAGGCCCCCTTTCCCTCTAATTTTCTTATTGTAGATTTAGTCATTCTCAAATGCTTAAGTAAGTAACTTTTTAGTTAGAAAAAGTATAATGATATTTTTAAAAAATAAACTCTAAAAATATATATATACTAAAAATATTAAAAATGATTCTTACTTTTCATATTCGCATCAAATATTAAGATCTATTATAATTTATTTGTAAAAGAGATCCTCACAACTAACCTAATTAATTTTTTTGTTTGATGCATATTAGTTATATGATTCCTATGCATCAAAGATTTAAATTTATTATAATTTATTTGTAAATAAAATCCTCACAAATTATTTTTTGTTTAATGCATATTCCATTATAAAACAAATAAAACATAATATTAAAAATTAATTTAAAAACAAATAACATGAACCATCTCTTAAAGTACATTTGATATAATTTATAAAAAATAATTTTTGAATCTCAATTATAATTTATAATTTATTTTTTACATATTGAAAACAAAAAATATAAAATTATTTTAATTTAGTAGTATGTTTAGCAAAAATGACATAGAATATAAAATACAAATCAATTTTTCTATACAAAAACTATAGAAATTAGAATTCATAAGTTAAAACTTAAAGATTTTAAGTAAAAAAAAAAAACTTCAACACGTGCAAGTAAGAAAGTGAAATGCACAAAAACTTGGTGGCAGATGAAGCATAAAAAATGAATGCATGATCCTCTGTCCCCACAATCCTCCACCACTACCTTCACATGATTCAACACCACCAGCTGATCATTTCTCTACAAGAATAAACTTAGTGGGGGTGGATTGGAAACCCAGATTGACTTTGCTTCCACATAGAAGAGGAGGAGGAGGAGGAGTGTGGGGAAACCAACGAAAGGAAAACACAGTCACTAAAGGAAAAGGATAAGGAGGAGGAAGAAGCAAACAAATGATGATTCATTGATGACGTCGGACTGTGCTGTGGATGAAGCGCAGATGGCGTGTCGGCTCCTCCGGCGCATTTGTCTTCTATCTTAAAACACAGAATCAAACAAGTTTTAAGTTAAAGTAAAACCAAAAAATAAATAGCAAGCAAAGCAACAGAGATAAACCACTAGGAAGGACTACCAGTACTGGCACTAGTGTGTGTTAGTATTCCTTCCTTTGAAGAAAATTAAGCTGAAAAATAAACAAAGTCGAGAATATCAAATCGTATCATATAGCATAGGTGGAAATGAGAGGAAGGGATCAGATTCTTCAGCTGCTGCTCCTGTATGTGTTTTTGTCTGTGCTTCTAACATTAGCAACGACGTCCTATGGAGTCAATGTGACTTACGATCATAGGGCCCTGTTGATTGATGGAAAACGCAGAGTCTTGGTCTCCGGTTCCATTCATTATCCTCGCAGTACAGTCGAGGTATGCCGTGTGTATATGGTGTTTTGTTTTTGTATTTGTATTTAATCTTAGCAGTAGTGATAATTTTGCAGATGTGGGCTGACCTTATACAAAAATCTAAAGATGGAGGGTTGGACGTTATTGAGACTTATGTTTTCTGGAATGCACACGAGCCTGTTCAAAACCAGGTAGGTTGCTCCTTTCTTTCACATATTCTCTTGATACTCTCTGTTTGTTTGGTTCGTTGTTGAGGAAGATTCATTGTATTTATTATTGAAGAGTGATTAATGTTAATAAAATATGTTTCAACAACAGTATAATTTTGAAGGAAGATATGATCTGGTGAAATTTATCAAGTTAGTGGGAGAAGCTGGACTTTATGCTCATCTTCGGATTGGTCCGTATGTCTGCGCAGAGTGGAATTATGGGTGGGGGATTCTTTGCCGCTGCTGAATTATCAAGTGATGCTTAGCCTTTCTTCTTCTTTTTAATTAATTAATTTGTTTATTTGGGAGCAGTGGGTTTCCTCTTTGGTTGCATTTTGTACCGGGAATCAAGTTTCGAACTGATAACGAGCCATTCAAGGTTTTTCTTTATTTCTTATAATTAATTATTGTTTTGTTGGTGTTTTTGTTGTTTTGTTTCTGGGAAGTTTTGGTTAATGGATCCCTCTCTTTTTCTTTCAGGCTGAGATGCAGCGGTTTACGGCCAAGATTGTGGACATGATGAAGCAGGAGAAGCTTTATGCATCTCAAGGAGGGCCCATCATTTTATCGCAGGTCTCTTTCTTTATTTGTTTTCAAGTATTCTTGATGACCAATTATGCATATTCTTTTTCTAGGTTCTTTTGCATCATCAGTCAACTGTGCATATTCTTTTTCTAGGTTCTCTTGCATCACCAGTCTATTAACGTGATCGATCACTGATTGACTCGTTCGCTCATTGAGGATTATTGTTTTCTAGAAGCATAAAGAAAGCTTCTTCTTTTTTTCCTTTTTTTCTTCCAAAGAAAAGGTGGGGGTTTTTATGAACGTTTTCCCCCTAAATTTCAGATTGAAAATGAGTACGGAAACATTGATTCATCCTATGGACCTGCTGCTAAAAGCTATATCAATTGGGCAGCAAGCATGGCTGTGTCTCTGGATACTGGAGTTCCCTGGGTTATGTGCCAGCAAGCAGATGCTCCTGATCCCATTGTGAGTTTATTTTACTTTGTGGCTTATCAACTCAGAATCACTGCATGTGCATGTTTGTGGAAAACAATCAAACTTAAGTTACAGACTCCAGCCTGCATTGTGCCTTCTGCCAATTAGAATATCACACACATGCTTATTTGACATTCTCTGTTCTTTTTTTTTAATCTTTTTGAAATTCTTCCAGATTAACACCTGCAATGGATTCTACTGTGACCAGTTCACCCCCAATTCTAAAAACAAACCCAAGATGTGGACGGAGAATTGGAGTGGATGGTAGGGATTTGGTTTTAACCTTTAACAATCGTGATAGTTTGGATGATATAAGATGCCTAATCACTCACATCATTCTCAATATTTTAAAAATGATAGGTTCCTTTCCTTTGGCGGTGCTGTTCCCTATAGACCTGTTGAAGACCTTGCATTTGCTGTGGCGCGGTTTTACCAGCTAGGGGGGACTTTTCAAAACTATTATATGGTACTGCAATGATACTGAGGAGTCCATGACATTTGAGCATTCCCATGTTATCCCATCTGGCATAAAACAATCTTACAAACCAAAAAATGTAAATTGATGTATCAAATCTGATTTTTATTTCTCAACTCCAGTACCATGGTGGGACTAACTTCGGCCGGAGTACTGGTGGACCTTTTATTTCTACAAGTTATGATTACGATGCTCCTCTTGATGAATACGGTATGTCTTTTATCTACCTGTTAGCTTTAACAATTGTGTGAAACTTAATGTTTATTGTCGACATGATGTTGTAATGATACTTTACCACTTGCAATTAGCTAATGGTTTATTATGGGAATTAACCCATATTTGCTCTGAGAATTTTTCAACGTCCATCTACAAGAGGATTTGGCATATTTGACATGTATTGCAGGACTTATAAGACAACCTAAGTGGGGTCATCTGAAGGATTTGCATAAGTCCATAAAGCTTTGTGAAGAAGCATTGGTGGCGACTGATCCAGTAACTTCATCTCTAGGTCAAAACTTGGAGGTACATCCCATTTAATGAAATTAGTTATTTCGCTTCATATTGGAAACATCAATTTCTGTATGTGTGAACGAATAGAATTCTTAGATACACTTCTTTGAGGACTCAAAGTACTACGATTCTGTAAGAACTAATATTGCTTAGTTAAAATTATTTAAGTTGACCTACCTCTGGGGAGGATTCATGTTGTTTAGTCCATCTGTTCACCAACTCTGTTAAGCACTCACACCTCAAATTCAGAGAAACAAAAGGTTTGCCATGAAATTCCTATAGCTTGTTGACCATGTTTATTTTGATTTTCAATATGAATGGGAACTTTATCCGCTTGATTACACAACTTGTTACATTAAAATGTCATGATACTGTAGCAACATTTGTGCCCTTGCTAAGCATTTTTTATATTTTGCTCACTGCTTACAGGTAAAAAATGTGTGGTTTGGTCCTTTTTGTTTTCTGGAAATTAATGTAGATATTTTTAGAAGATACTGGCTTCCAAAATAAGTTCATGCATTGCTAGAGTCCTTCAACTTTTGATGTGCTTTCCATGCTTGCAGAAAGTTAATCTATAATTTCTTTCGATGTATTTTCCTTTCAGGCTACTGTTTATAAAACCGGAACTGGGCTATGCTCTGCTTTTCTAGCCAATTTTGGCACATCTGACAAAACTGTAAATTTCAATGGCAATTCGTATAACTTGCCTGGTTGGTCTGTGAGCATCTTACCAGACTGCAAGAATGTAGCTCTTAATACAGCAAAGGTTAGCCTCATTAGTATGTCTTATATTTACTTATTTAGCACTTGCTAGATTGTTCAATAATTTGGTAAATATGTGGATCCTTGGTTAGTATGTCTTACCAGACTGCAAGGATGTAGCTCTTAATACAGAAAAGGTTAGCCTCATTAGTATGTCTTAAATTTATTTATTTAGCACTTGCTAGATTTTTCAATAATTTGGCTAAATATGTGGATCCTTGGTTGCGTAATCTGTGTTTGCATAGTCTTATTGATATCTTAAAGACTTGGCACTATTCACCATTATTACTAATTGTTATTTTCTCTATTTTATGCTGAATGGCATATTTTTGAGACAAGTTTCCACAATCACTTCTTTTGGGTAAAAGTCGTGGTCAATGTTCTGCTACCTCCATATGGAAAAATTAAGTACATATTTCAGCAATAACAGAGACCTTCAGCTATTACTCGTACTTGCCTTATTACCTATGCTCTTTTCCCCAACTGGGTGGCAATATGTTTTTGCTGAAGACACTCGTCAAATTTCAGTATTTGTCTTCATTTTTGCTTTTTTCTAAACCTATATCCTTTCAAACTCTGTAAGAAGATTCCACTTGGGACGGTTTGTATGAAATGTATTATAGTATTGCTAAATGCTGCCTTAATATTTTCAATTGTTCTAGTTTGGGTCCATTGAGGGTGTCTTTTCTGAAGTTTGAGGAATTTTTTAGGATACATTACTAACCATATTTGACTGCAATCTAATTGGTCAAATATTATTGGCAGTTCTTTCCATTCATGCTATGCATCTCTACTTGCATTGGCAAATTTAGATGCACAGATGGAGCTGGTCATTAAAGGGTTTGTTTTTCCATTTCTTTGTGAATTACATCATAATTACTCTTATGCGTCTAAAGACTTAAAGAATTGCACATTAATTCAGTAATTAGAAAATGCTCAATGTCTTGGGAAGCTATAAGGGGTAAAATTATTTCCAACTTTTGTATGTAGCTTCATTTAAACTTTCCTGCATGTGAATCGTTTTATTGCACACTGATACATGAGAGCTATGGAGGCACTAGCTAATAGTTGTGCTGTTTAAAATATGTAAATGCAATGTATTGAAACTTTCAGTGTGATTTTTCCTAACCATTCCTGTCTGGTAAGTAATACCAGTTTGCATTTTTGTTGACAATAATTTCATTTGCATTGTCGTGGATTTCCCAAAAATAAAAGGTTTTGTCTTTTTAAGCTATTTAGCAGATAGAAGGTTTTTCTTTCTTTCTTGTGGTTTAGCCCTTCACAACATTCTGCTAGCCGAGTAACCAAAATATCTTAACTTCCTCATGACAGATTAACTCTATGACAGTGATTCCAAGCTTTGTACATCAATCTCTAAAAGGAGATGCGGATTCTGCTGATACAATTGGCTCGAGCTGGAGTTGGATATATGAACCAGTAGGTATCTCGAAGAAAGCATTCGTGAAACCTGGACTATTGGAGCAGATAAATACTACAGCTGATAAAAGTGACTACTTATGGTACTCACTGAGGTACGTCAGTGTATTACTTCCAATTTCTTTAAGTAGGCATGGTCTGTTTGCTTCTTCAATCTACTACGTTGATGTGTTCGATGTCTAAATTTATGATTAATTGTTGTGTATGTAAAACCTCTCTGGTTATCTTGTCACAGTACTGTTATCAAAGATAATGAGCCTTTTGTTGAAGATGGATCTAAAACTGTTCTTCATGTGGAGTCTCTTGGCCACGCCCTTCATGCTTTTGTTAATGGAAAGCTTGCAGGTAATGGAAAATAAACAATGAACCGAGGATTTGCATCTTCTTGTTGTCATAGATGGAAGAAGGCCGCTGTGTAGTTTCAGTTTTGGCAAAAGTGTTCATCTTCGTTTGTTATGTTAATATAACTATTGGAGCATTTACAGGTAGTGGAACAGGAAATGTTGGCAATGCTAAGGTTGCAGTGGAGATTCCTGTCACACTCTTACCTGGGAAGAACACTATCGATCTCCTTAGTTTGACTGCAGGACTTCAGGTTCAACTTTCCTCGCTAAGATTTATGCAATTTTTTATTTTATGGAAAAGACCTTAATATTTGGATGCATTAATTTTCAATTTTGAAAGAATATGATATCTTCTGGATGAATAAATCCCACCATTCAAATACAATTAGTGTCATGCCCCAAGTTTCACATAAGTTGTCAAGGTGGGAGATCTTAGGTGCATAAATTAAGCCCAATGATATAGAAGTGATTGGCCGCTGGTATTACAATTTTGTTGGAACCACCCTGGTTTTATAATTAGATGTGATGGAAATTGATGGAAATCTGTGTTTTCTATCAGAACTATGGAGCTTTTTTTGAGTTAGAGGGTGCAGGGATTACTGGTCCAGTAAAACTGGAAGGCCTGAAAAATGGCACTACTGTTGACCTTTCTTCATTGCAGTGGACATATCAGGTCAGTCTTTGTTTTCCGACAATCTGACAGATAATGCAGTTGATACTAGAAAATGATGAATACTTTGGATATTTTCTTAGAACATATTCCTGTTTACTTTCCTTAATAAGTAGAGCGCGTAGCCAAAAGAATGAATGCAGCATTCTTAAATTTCCTTTCTTCATCCTTTAAATCGAGAATGCAGATTGGACTTAAAGGTGAAGAATTAGGCCTGTCTAGTGGAAATTCTCAATGGGTTACACAACCTGCCTTGCCCACGAAGCAGCCTTTGATCTGGTACAAGGTAATTAGTTGGCTATTGATGATCTAAGTTTAATTAAATATGGAATCCATAATATAATCAAGCCATATGCTATGATCCTTCCGGTTTTACTGTGATATTGGAGCTTGGTCAACAATTCGTTGCAGGCTGAGACAATTTTCTAAGCACATGAATTTTTCTGATATTAGATTATGAAGGAGATTAGAAATAAACTTTTGGAACCAGCTGTTCTTCAGACTATGCTAGGTCAAGAGCAGACCTTTTCATGGGCCGGGCCAGCTCATCCCCCTGCTAATTTTGCTTGGCCTGGGCCCAGAGCGGCCTGATCATTCAGGCCTGCAACTGAACCTGAGCTCAGCTCACGACGATCCACGGGCCATGGGATTTTGAGAGATTTTTGACCTACGTGATATTTTGTGATTTCTTATACAACCGGAGAGATTAACTCACAGCTTATTCATGTGACCGTTTGTCATATCTGGAGTTATATATGATTCTGGTCTTTCCATGTGGTTAAACATGGAGAATTCCACACTAATTTCATTTTGTTTGTACATTTACGTGTGTTCGGATGTTTTGAACTCTCAAATTGGTTTCCTTATTCGCTTGTTTTAATTGGATAGCTTTGCAAGTCACCAGAATTGCATTTGGTCTGTGTCGCCATTTGGTTGTTCTGAATGCTGCTGAATTGATTTTTTAAAACTAACTTCTGGTAATCATGTTCCAGACCAGTTTCAATGCCCCTGCTGGAAATGACCCAATTGCAATTGATTTCTCGGGGATGGGGAAGGGTGAGGCATGGGTGAATGGACAAAGCATTGGACGTTATTGGCCTACCAAGGTGTCTCCTACTAGTGGTTGCTCCAACTGCAATTACAGAGGATCTTACAGTTCAAGCAAATGTCTCAAGAACTGTGCAAAGCCTTCTCAGACATTGTAAGTGCTCAAGAATCTAATGGGAAGTGTTTGGAACGTTTCAAAGTTTTTGGTTGTGATATTTAGTAATGTTGCAGATACCATGTGCCCCGTTCATGGGTGGAATCAAGTGGCAACACTCTTGTGTTGTTTGAGGAAATTGGAGGGGATCCAACTCAGATAGCTTTCGCTACAAAACAGAGCGCAAGTTTGTGCTCTCACGTGTCAGAGTCTCACCCATTACCGGTAGATATGTGGAGCTCAAATTCAGAAGCAGCAAGAAAAGCAGGGCCAGTACTATCATTGGAGTGCCCCTTCCCTCATCAGGTCATTTCTTCAATCAAATTTGCAAGCTTTGGAACCCCTCGCGGAACTTGTGGGAGTTTCAGTCACGGCCAGTGCAAAAGCACTAGGGCCCTTTCTATTGTACAGAAGGTGCGACTCTGCTCTTTCTTTGAATAGGGTTCTATGCATATATCTAAAACTTGTGCTGTTTTGTACCGACAAATGCTATTTTTTACAGGCTTGCATCGGATCAAAGAGTTGCAGCATTGGAGCATCAGCTAGTACATTTGGTGACCCATGCAAAGGAGTAGCAAAGAGCTTAGCAGTTGAAGCTTCCTGCGCATGAGATTTTGCTTGTTGGGACAAGCTATTCAAGTGGCTCAGAAAATGCAACTCATGGATGTTGGTTTTTACTATCCATCTTGTGCAACAAAAATGTGATTTAATAAACAGACAGGAAAAAGAAAAGAAAAGAAAAGCAAAGCATTTAGTAAATTAAAGACGAGCAACTTTCCTGCTATTATTTATCATTTCAATCCAAAGACAAAACTTACCAAACAGCATACAATTTTTAGTCAAAAGGGTACGAATACAACTTTTATTTTTTCAGTTTGTTACCAGTATTGGGATACTCCTAAATGGTTGCGGTGCCAGACTGTGGTTGAAACCTGCAAGCATTGCAAAGAGGGGAGTAGAGGGAGGGAGTCTGGTACTTGTCCTCTCCTCCCATCATCGGCATTGGAACCCCTATCTTGACAGGGCTAACATAACCTGGCCTGTAAGTCTTTCCCAAGACACCTTCGACGAGATCTGTTAGGTTAAAGAATTTGAACTGTGTTTCCAAATGAGCAAAAGCATCGTTTTCTGGTAGCTGGTAGTTGTGTGCCCTGTTTTCTTCCTTCCCAATAGGCCTCACCTTTATATTTAATTCGACCAGGTTGGCAACTTGTACTCTTACAGTGTTAGTATCATCAGTTCGTTCCACCACCACCTCTCTTTCTTCGCCGTTAGCTCTCCACTCGGCGTCTCCATCAGTGGGAATATTGTCGACTGTCTGGCCATTCCACTTCACCGTGAGAGCATCAAAGTTATCGTCCCATTTTGAGACTCGCTTTGCTGCGATGACTAGTGTATGAGTGTCGAACATGATGGAGAGGGCTTGCACCCAAGTGAAATCGCGAGTCCTGCCTTTCGGTCGAGTTCCAATGAAGTGTGCATTGATTTGGAGGTTATCGTCAGAGACAATAGCGAAGTTTCCTCCCTTTGCACCATGGAAGTAGAACATCACTCCGTCACCACCAACGAAGCGAGGATCATAGCAGAGGGAGCCATATCCATTGCAGTTTGGTCTTCTAACTGCATGCCAAAGACATGGTATAAAATAGAAATACGACGGACTAGTTATTAGTTTTAGAAGCTGTAGCCAAATAATTTATAACAAACTAACAGCAGCAGGAACAAAATATAACTTACACTTGCAAGTAACTTCACATTTGCTGCTGCAGTCAATGAAGCATCCCTTCTGCTTCTTGTTTTTCACGGGCTTCCTCACCTTGCATTGATCTGGACACACAAGCGTCTTGCTTAGGCAGGCCCCCCTTGCTTGGCAGAAAGCTCTTTCATTTCCTGAAGGTGATGGCGACAACATGGAGTAATGTGTTATTGCTGCGTCAAAGGGTGACTTCTTGCCTTTGCTGTTATCACCTTGAACAGAGTAGGCTTTCCTTGAAACATATACAAGAAAGAATGCTGCTAGAATGCATGACTTTCTTTTAATATCCATGTCTGCAACCGAGCAATGCCGAGAGAGAGAGAGAAGAGATGGGAACGATAGGGTTTTAAAGGGTAAATATATAGAGAAGAGTTGTAGGTTGATATGAGGTGCAGCTAGCCAGCTAGCTCGGCCTTGGTGTTCGGCTTAATTCTAGTAAGTTTGCTTCTTCCCTTGAGCAAAGAGTTGAGAAGCTAGCGTTATTTGTGCTAAAATTCTGTGGGTCTACCCTCTGGTTAGAGGGTCTAATGGATGATCCACTGCTGGCTGTTAATTTAAGTTTTTGCTACAATTACTTTCGTTTGCTTGAGTTTCATGGCCAAGTTTTCTCCAACTTGCAATTGTAAAGACTCCCGATAAATGTTTAGAGAATTCACACGCTACAAGAAATTAACATAAACACACCTCGGAGAACCTTCAAACCAAACCCTAAAGGCACTCAATCTTAAAAGCACACAACAGCTCACAAGAACACGTGATTTCACACGCTAAAAAAATGGTATAAGCATGTATTCATAGAAAAGATGTCATATTGTAGAGAATTATTCAGAATTATATTCCGCGTACGTGTTAGTTATTAATTTTCAAAGTATTTTTTTTGAAAATAGATAAAAATAATTTTTAAAAAATTTTATTTTTAACATCGGTATATTAAAACAATGTAAAAACATCTAAAAAAATTAATTTAAAATAAAACAAATCAATTTAAAAAAAAAAACACGATCGAACCGCGCTACCAAACACTACTAAAGTATTCAATGTTAGACAAAACCAATCCTAAACCTATAAATTTCATTGTCAAGTTATTATACAATTAGGATTAGAATTTTTTTAACATCATAACAAATGATCTTCACCTTAACTTAAATTTATTTAGTAGCCAAAACTCTTCACATTCGCAATCAAGCCTATAATTAGAGATAATCCTTGGTGCTATTAATTGGTTATGGAAATTAATTCCAAGTAATACTTGAACCTTGACAATAAAAATGACTTTGTCAATATGTAGATTGATTATTTATAGGAACAATATTCTTCACAACAATATCATCTAAAATATTAATATCCTGAATAAAATGGTACCACTTTTTCCTCTCATAATTAATTAATATATACTAGATTTGTTGCCCGCAATACAATTCTATTCTAGTGTATATTTGCCAACCTTTTCGAATTATACTTTACAAAAAGTGTTTTTTGGATCCCAAAGGGCTTAATGTTTACAGATTTGATGCAGCATTGATTGGAGAACATTATGCTAACATGCAGTCTTCTGCTTACTGCTTTTTTTTCCTGGGAAGTCACGTGCTAGGGCATTTCAAAACAAGTTCCTTTTTTTCAAAATAAGTTCC
>Ga0325410_1006142_pt1 | contig 13201 bp, 10 predicted proteins | sample PopdelMetagenome_16_FD_206182 | JGI IMG/M metagenome (GOLD analysis project Ga0325410, IMG submission 206182) | Populus deltoides microbial communities from Bellville, Georgia, United States - Xylem-PdIQD-R3 | ecosystem: Host-associated > Plants > Phyllosphere > Stem > Wood/Secondary xylem... | reverse complement strand
AGGATTTAACCAACAATATCTTAATTACTACAGCGCCAAGAGAGGGTAGAAGACAGACAAATGTGTGCTAAAAGACAACTTATAAGCAGATCTCCCATGATCACTTCTAATCAAGATTATAATTAATAGTATTCACAAAGTAAATGGTTGAAAGCCAGTATAATAATGGAAAAACAAATGTTATGTCTCACATCTTACACTGATGGTGTCGTCCTCGTAACAGTACTACTACTAGAGCAGGAGAGTCCTCTACATGTGTGAGTATAAAAATCACTAATGTTCGTCGTTGAGTTTTCATGATTCTTTTATAAAACCAGTTACTTGTTTGAACATGTAACCTCTACGAGAGAGAAGATTAACGCATTGTCTTTTAACTCGTCACTTTGCATTGTGAATCATGCCCTAGCTAGGAATTCTTTAATGTTACCGGGTCGAGGGCCAAGTTATTTTTCAGGTTAACATAGGAGAGAATGAGAGGGAGTTCGTTTAGTCTAGTACTGCAAATCAACAGAAGCAGCCCATTCAGGCCATATCCCAAACAAGCTATTTTTTTAAAAAAAAAATTATGATTGACACATATTATACACGTGCCAATATATGAGCAAACACAACTAAGCATTCTTCTTCAATAATTTGGTGTCCAACACTCCCGCGTTAATAATTGGGAAGGATGTCTCGCATGGCTCTCCTGGACGGGCGGCCTGCAGCATCTTTTGTTAGGAAAATTTAGGATGGAAAAAAAATATAGAGTTGGTTTAGAGGTTTGAAAATATTATTTTTAAGGTGTTTATTTGTTCTATACAGAAACAACACCTTCAGAATATAACTAAGCTCTCTAAATCTCTAAAAGAATGAGAAGATAAGACCAAGAAAATAATATATCTTTTTATTGTTATTTCTTTTCTAAATAGTAACATGCTTTTATAGACTTGAAACATAACGATGAAACAGTATGACTGTTCATCAAATAATATGACTATTCATCAAACATTATAATTATTGATGAAACAATATGGTTGTTCATCAAACAATATGATTGTTGATGAAGTAATATGATTGTTCATCAAATAGTATGACTATTCATATTAAGTTTCAAGTTCCAAGTTCTAAGTTCCAAATGATATTATAAATATCTATATAATAACATTAGGAAGCCAAATAGGAGAGTTTGTCCATCATGGCTTAATTTACTACACAATAGAAACTCACACTTAGAAACATTAGGAGGGAGTGTTTCTTTCCAATGTGGGATAAACATCTTTTCTTTATTCATTTACAAACTACACCAACAATCCCCCACTAGTTTGTAATGAAAGTCTTTTCACTTGATAGAATTATGCTTACAAGAAGGTATTTTGCAATTTAAACCTTCAATTAGTGTTAGAACTTGAATCCTACTAAAGTTATTGGTGTCCGCGGATTAAATCAAAACTTTTGTTGTAGAATAAAAGATACTACACACATAATACTATCCAAACTCTTAAAGAGGTTTACAACTATTTAGCGCTATTATGGTCATGTGCTAAAATCATTAAAAAAAATTTCTTGAATATTTACAAGAGAAAACCCTAACTCTTATCAAAAGCGGCACCACTTTTATATTCATGTAGGTGGAATTATACATGTCTCTATTACATTAGACATGAACTTTAAATTCCATTAAGAGCCCACGCTCATCCTACTTTTTGTAATAGAACACACTAAATACTATCAGAATAGGGACTCCAATTAATTATCAGTGTCCAACAGATACAAAACAGTAACTTTTTATTACCCATTAAACTAAGAGATAAGCTTTTTGCTAATCTGAAGTTGGGTTCCTATTATTGGTATCTTTAATAACGGGTTTCAACCCCATTCCATTAATTGTTTTTCGTACCATGTCTCTAGATAGTCTTTTTATGAACGAATCCGCTAAATTATTCACAGACTTCACATAGAAAATGGCGATTACACCATTTGTAATCAACTCTCGAATATATCCATGTCGAATGCTTATATGTCTTGACTTACCGTTGTAAATGTTACTATAAGCTCGAGACATAGTTGCTTCACTATCGCAGTATAAAGAAATGGCTGACATAGGTTGTAGCCACAACTTAATATCAAACAACATATTTCTTAGTCATTCTACTTATTTACCTGCAGCAGCTATAGCAATAAATTCTGATTCCATGGTAGAATGAGAGATGCATGTTTGTTTCTTAGATGTCCAAGATATTGCACCTCCTCCAAGTGAGAAAATCCATCCTGATGTGGACTTATTATCACTTGAACTAGTCATCCAACTTGCATCACTATATCCTTCCATCACAGCTGGAAAATCAGAATAAAACAAGCCTAAATCTATCGTTCTTTTTAGGTAACCAAAGACTCTTGCAATAGCCTTCCAATGATCTGTATTCGACTTGCTTGTATATCTTGATAACTTGCATATAGAAAAAGCTATATCTGGTCTTGTACAATGCATAGCATATATAAGAATTCCAATGGCACTAGCATATTCTAGTTGTGCTACCGCTTTATCACAATAATCATTTAACTTCATGCTAGAGTCAAATGGGGTATTAGCCTCTTTTATATTGAGATGCTTCAACTTATCAAGCATTTTCTCAATATAATGTGACTGATTAAATGCATAGTCATTACTATGTTTCTTAACTTTGATACCTAAAATTGTATCTACTTCACCAAGATCTTTCATTTTAAAGATAGAAGTGAGATACCTTTTAGTTTCAACTATTCCAATAATATTGGTGTTAAATATTAACATGTCATCTACATAGAGACAAATAATCACACCAGAATCTTTTGTAAATTTGGAATACATACACTTATCAGCACCATTGTGATGAAAACCATTCAACAAAATTGCTTTGTCAAACTTTTCATGCCATTGTTTCGGAGCTTGTTTTAAACCATATAAGGACTTTACAAATTTACAGACTTTTTCTTCATTACCAGGAAGTATAAAACCCTCAGGTTGCTCCATATACACTTCTTCCTTTAAATCTCCATTTAGAAAAGTCATCTTTCCATCCATTTGATGAACATACAATTTATAAATTGATGCTAATGCAAATAAAACTCTAATTGATGTAATTCTTGCCACTGGAGAATAAGAATCAAAATAATCAACACCTTATTTTTGAGTAAAACCTTTGGCAACCAATCTTGCCTTAAAGGTTTGTATAGAACCATCGGTATTATATTTTCTTTTAAACACCCACTTACATCCTATTGACTTAGAATCTGGAGGTAAATCTACTGGGATCCAAGTATTGTTAGACAATATTGAATCCATTTCATCATTTACCACTTCTTTCCAAAAAAACAACATCCCTAGAAGACATAGCTTGACCAAATGTCTTTGGATCATCTTTTATATTTAGGATCATAGGTGTCTTTTTTAATATTGTATTTCTATCACCTTCCACTAAAAATACAATTAAATCAGTAGAAATAAAATCTGTATCTATGTGTTTTTCCTTTCTAACTCTTTGACTTCTTCTAGGTTCACTTGAACCTATTACTTCTAGGTTTTTATGTTTTTCACTTAACGTTGAGCTAGGAGTCATTACTTTTAAATTTGGTTCTTGCACATTTGAATCACTTGTGAATTTATATTCGATAAATTCAACATGTATAGATTCAACAATCACATTAGTTTCTAAATCCAAAAGTCTATAAGCCTTTGAATTTTGTGCATAACCAACAAAAACACTCTTAAGACCTCTGGGTCCTAATTTTGTTCTTTGAGGATCAAAAATTTTATAAAAAACTACACATCCCTACACTTTAAAATAATTCAGATTTGGTTTTCTACCGTTCCATACTTCATAGGGAGAAACATTTGATTTTTTAGATAGTACTCTATTATGAATGTGACATGCAGTAAGTAAGGCTTCACCCCATAAATTATTTGGTAATTTAGCATTCAAAAGTATGGCATTGATCATATCCACTAAGGGTCCTATTTTTCCTTTCAGTAAGTTCATTATGTTGTGGTGTATAGGGTGCTTTCATTTGATGGATTATTCCGTTTTCCTCACAAAACGTAGAAAACTCATTAGAAAAGTATTCTCCACCTCTATCACTTCTAAGAACTTTAATTTGCCTTTCCTTTTGATTTTCTACCATTTTCTTGAATTCCTTGAATTTTCCAAAGGCTTCATCTTTAGTTCTTAACTAGTAAACATAGGTAAAACGAGAATAATCATCAATGAAAGTTATGAAATATCTTTTCTCACCCCTTGTTAACATATGATTTATTTCATATATATCAGAATGGACCAACTCAAGTAATTGAGAATTCCTTTCTACTTTAGGAAAAGGCTTCTTTGTCATCTTTGCTTGAATACATACTTCACATTTGTTTTTATTATTGTGTTGATATAAAATATAACCATGCTTACATATATATTTCAAATATCTATAATTTAGATGTCCTAATCTTGCATGATAAAGAAGAGAAGTAGATTCAACCATATAAGCAGAAATAACATTGATTTCATTAATACTGAACTTAAACATGCCTTCACAGGAATAACCCTTTTCCCACAAACATCTCACTCTTAGTTATAATAACCTTATTAGACTCCAAAACAATCTTGAACCCTTTCTTGCTCAAGAGACTAGCAGATACAAGGTTTTTTCTAATTTCAGGAACATGAAACACATTGAATAAAGACAATTTTTGTCCAGAAGTAAAGTACAACTCAATAGTTCCTTTTCCCAAAACTTTAGTAGAATTATGGTTGCCCAGCAAGACCTCTTCAGGTTTTTTCAATTCTTCATAAGTCTTGAACTATGCTTTGTTATTGCAAACATGAACTGTTGCACCAGAATCCAGCCACCAATCTGAAGTCTTTACAACATTAGTTGTCATATTTAATTCGGTAATCATTCTAATTTGAATGTTTGAAACCATGGCAACTAACTCCCTGACTTCGTCTTTTTCAACCATATTCACTTTGAAAAAACCACCTTTCTTGTTGAAATTCTTGAATCTGCACTCTTTTATATAGTGGCCTTTATTTCCACAATGGATACAAACTCTATGCTTTTTATTAGCATTTTGTTTCTTCTTGAATTTGTTTCCTTTCTTTTGCACTTTCAGATTGTTTTGAGTCATTGTCAAACTAGTTTCAGTAACCAAATTCACTTTAGAATTTGTTGCTTGAAATTCACGCATACGAGATTGAACCTCAATTTGCAAGTGTGTTTAAAACTGTTCAAAGGTATAATTGTATGTAAAATGCAACATCTTCTTCCTATATTTATTCCAGGATAGAGGAAGTTTTGATAAAATAGCCCCCACTTGAAGTGAATCAGGAACTTTGATATCCAAATCACTAAGTTTTGAAATCAGCATTTGAATTTCATGGACTTGATCCATGATTGACTTATTATCAGTAATCTCATACTCAAAAAATTTTAAAGTAAGAAAACGATCAGAACCTGATTTTTCCTGCTTGTAGTGTGTCTCGAAAGTAGCTCAAATTTTTTTTAGCGACTTTAATTTAGAAAAGATGTCATAAAGTCGACTGGTCAGAGTATTCAGTATATGCCCTCGACAAAGCATTTCATCTTCTTCACGTTTTACTCTTGCAGTCTTAATAGTGGCAGATTCATCTTCTTGTGGTTCAGGTTGTGCAGATAGATTCGGATCAAGAATGTAGTAAATCTTTAATGAAGTAAGCAGGAATATCATCTTGTCCATCCATCTTGTGTAATTCGTACCATCAAACTGATCTAGTTGAATTATGACATCCTTAGCAACTTGACACTAGAATTCATATTTGTCTCCATTAAAATTAAACACCTTAAAATTGTTAGGAAAATTTAGGATGGAAACAAATATGAAGTTGGCTTAGAGGCGTGAAAACACTATTTTTAAGATGTTTATTTGTCCCACACAGAGACAACACCTCTAGGAAACAACTAAACCCTCTAAACCTCTAAAAGAATGAGAAGATAAGATCAAGAAAAGAATGTATCTTTTTATTGTTATTTCTTTTCTGAATAGTAACATGTTTTTATAGACTTGAAATATAATGATGAAACAGTATGACTGTTCATCAAATAATATGATTGTTCATCAAATATTATGACTTCTACATTTGTGCTCATGCTGGGATGATTGTGAGTTGCAAAATGTTGTTTTAATTTCTCCTGTTCAATCTGTTGAGGGAAATGCTTGAATATTTTCACCTCCATTAAACCAGCTGTGTGGTGTACTGGTGTTCATTCCTCTCCGTAGGTATATAAATATATTTGCTTGGTTCTGCTCTCATGAAGAAAGTGGTCTTGCTAGATGCTAATGAATTTGCTTTGTTTAATGAAGGGGAGCAGTTCGGCCTGCATATTCCTGCAGATGTGATGAGCTTGGTTTTTCTGCAGATGATTTGCAATAACCTGTGCATTCCTTGTCATATGTGAAGTAAGATTTCATGGAAATAGGACATAATTAGCAAATTCAATTCTGTAACAGTTCTTGAAGCAAGCAGAATGATTATTGCAAGGATTTTTTCGTTTATCTTGTGCTGTAATCACTGGTTAGAACTGGAAATCAGCTACTCTCCAATTATATTCGCTCATGACAGCAGTTCGATGCTCCCAGTAATTTGGTCAGGCTATTATTTTTCAAACAAGAGTGAAAGTAATTTCTCCCTGCAAGTTTAGAGTGAAACTGGAAATCATTAATTACTTGCATTTTGTTCCAGCAATCCAGTTAGCTTCGTCCTCACATTATTATTATTGTTACTATTATAGATAGTATAGAATCTTTTGAATTGTAACAGAGAGATACAATGAGATAAGAAGAGATAAGTTCAACTTTGAATAGAGAGATAAACATGATATTATCAGGTACTAACAGAATTGACAGAAAGTTTAACAATGCCCACGTGGCAGCGACCCAGATCGATGATCTTATCAAGGTCGATGAGACGACATACATATATTCGAGTCTAGGTGGGACATCATTTACTACTGGACATTAACTGCACAGTGGACCGGGTCTAGGATTTAATAAATTAAAAGTTTAAGATATATTCATGTTTAAAAAGTTCACTTGAATTTTTTAGGCTTTTTTTTTTCTTTATCTGCCTTATATACGATTATTTTTTACCATTGGTGGTTTCCTATATTATTTTTCTATCTATATATCAGCTTTTTTTCTCGATTGGATCTATATCTCGGGTTATATTTTTATAAAAAAATTAAAATACACTTGTATCATAAAATTATAAATATTTTTTAATTTTACTCCCTTTTTATTTTTTTTAATCCTTCAAATTCGATCCTTGTTTATTTTTTCATTGCTATATTTTTTGGAATCATTTTTTAATTGTTATATATATATTTCATCCTTCATGAATCTTTTTCATATCAAATTTGATTTTTATTTTTTTTATTGCTATTCTTTTTTATTTTTTTTTTGCTTTTGCAAATTTTTAAAATTGATTTTTTTTTCTCGATTTTATCTTTCAAAATTAAATTGGTTGGGAATTAAACTTTTTAATTCAACATGGGCCCAGAATTTCATAGGTTACGAGTTTTAGATATTTTACCAAGTTTAGGAGGTTTGCTTGGGTTTTTTTTCTCTTTTTTAAGATGATGTTTTTTTACCCTTTTTTTTAGAGTTTTTCTTTTCTATTTTTGGTGTTTTACCTTCAACGGGGTTAGTTTTGGGTTCATGACTATAGTCACTGGTTTCAAATGTTAACGCAAGTTCCCTTTTATTTTTTTAAATTTATTTGTTTCAATTTTATTATTCAATATTTGATGTATTGAAAATTAGTCTTCGTGTTTTTTTTCATTTTCTTTCAAGTGGTGCTTTTTTTTTTTGCTTTTCTTTCTATAATATTATCTCAATCTTATATATCTATGATCTCAGAATTTATGGGTTAACTCAGTTTAATTGGAGTTTTTTTAATTTTTCTTGTTTTTTAATTTTTCTTTTGACATTGGGTTTTTTAATACTTTGGATGGGCTCATGTTGGATTTTTTTACTTTTTTGTTGTTAATTTTTATTATTATTTTATTTATGGTTATTGTATTTTTTTATTTATATTATTTGAATTACTAATTTGTCCAATAACTCAGTTATCTGAATTTTTTTTCCTTGGTATATTTTTTATATAAAAAAAATTGATCAGGGCAAGCCACAAAACTAATGAAAAAGACTAAGAAGAAACAAAAAAAAAATTAAGAGGATAAGGAAAAAAATAAAACAAGAACCAGTGCCAAAAGTCCTCACCTTCGGTGGTCGCCTAATATTTTTTTTTTTCTAGTTTTATATTCTAATCCTTAAATTTAATTTATTTTTTTAGGATATTTTATTGGCTCCTATAAATTATATATGTGTGTTTTATTGAAGTTCCAACTACTTCATAACTTGTTATTCCAGGTAATTTATCACCTTCCATGTTAGCATTTCACTAGAATAGGTGTCCTGAGATATGTCGGGCAACTCAATTTTTTTCTAATATAAAAAAAATATTAAAACCATGAAAATATTTTTAGAAAAGCAAAAAATAAATTGAGATTTGAATTATTGACTCGATTGGGTTTTAAAAACACAATAACAATAAATAAAGTAAAAAAACTAACAATGAAAAAAGGCAAATAAAACTAAACTCGAGCTTATCCAAATTAGCATGCTAAATATACAACTTGATCATGACAATAAGATAACCTTGTCGAAAGAAAATTGAGTAAAATCATGAAGTTCAATAACCAAACAATCCAACATCGAGGAGTGAAGCTTCAAAAAAAAATTATTTTTTTCTAAAAAATAAAAAAAAAACTCGAGTCAAACCAAATTGACCTACTAACCCTGTGATCATAGGCATATGATTGGGATAACCTCATCGAAAGGAAAGCGGGAAGAAATCCATGAAGACCAGTTCTCAATCAATGAAGGATAAAATTAAAATAAAAAATTAATTTTAAAGAAATCAAATGTTGAAGGATCTTATCTGATAATAAAGAAAAAATTAAATAAGAACGCAATAACCCCATTGAAAGTAAAATGAAAAAAATTCAAAGCTCAATTTCTAGCAAACAAAATATTGAAGGACAAAATTAAAGAAAACAATATAATCTAAAAAATGTCAAAAATACTCAACTCAGGTCCACCCGAGTTAGCATGCAAAATCTACAACTTGGTTGTGATACTAGGAGGATAACCTCTTCGAAAGAAAATTGAATAAACCTATGAAGTTTAATTATCAAATAACCCAATGTTGAAGAATGAGATAATTTGTATCATTTTCAAAACAAGTAAGAAATTCAATAGAAAGCAAATAAAAAAATAACAATGCATAATCTTCAATTAAATAAATGTTAAATAATAAAACTGAAATAAATTTGTGCTTAAAAAAGAAGGAAAAAAATGAGCAAACTCAGACGAGTCTCCTAAACCTGGATTAGTCTCCCAAATTCACAACTCATAAAATCCTAAACATTGACTCAATCAAGAGATCAATTCTCAATCAATTTAATATTAAAGGATGAAACTAGAAAAAAAATTCACGGTAAAAAAAATAAGGACCAAAAGAATAAGGATCAAATTTGATAGAAAAAAAAAATAAAGGATGAAATCACAAAAAAAAATCAATTTTAAAAATTATCTAAAATAAAACTAATGGCAATCAAAATAATAGGGACCTAATATGACATATAAAAAATTAAAGGAAAATAAAATTAAAGAAAATATATAAATTTATAAATTATTTCATATAAAACAAACAGAAATCAAAAGAAATAAACTAGATCTGAATGATTATTTTAATATTTTAAAGGGTGTCATGAGTAGAAATCAATGAGGAGAGAGAAAATAAAGAGAAAATGCTATCAACACCAAATTGAAGCCCTTTTGGATACACATGTCGTATCATAATGGGGCCGCTAAAACAATTTAAACACCACCACAAAAAACAACATTTGGTTACTGGAAAACGTCATATTTTTTGCCAAAAAGGCACAAAGAGTGCCCACGTGTCTGACCCTTTTTTTAATAATATTTATATTTATTAAATTATCAAACAGCTTCTAAGTAAACTTGATTATAACAAAAAAAAAAATCATAATAAAAAGATAAAAACACTCTTGGACTATAGCTTAAGATTTTTTTTATTTTAAAAATAATTAAGTTATTTTACTATACTTAAAAAATTTAAAAGATGAAAAAGCTTGTTTACAGAAGTTTGATAAAAAAAATTATCTTTGAAGAGTAATTAAGTAATTCTATTGTCCCAAAATATTATGATAAGATTGATTTGTCCAAATACATTTGAAAATAACCAATGAGCCATGTGAAAATTATCATATTATCTCAAATAGCAAGGTATTTTATTTTTAAAAAATAGAAAATAATCATTTCATTGTATTAATCCAAAATGAATTGTGTCTTGATATGATTGATAGCTTTTAGTTTTTTATTTTATTTTAATGTTAATGGAACACAAGTGATTAAGAACTCGCTGGTTCATCTAAATTTGAGATTTATATTTTTAAGATAAATAAATTATTTTATTATAATTGATTGTATTATAAAAAAAATTGAATATCCTTTTGAGATTTGGTCATATAATAGAAAATAAGGTAGTAAATAACATTTTTGGGTTATTAACTTTTTCTAAATAACACTTTCACATATTTTTATGGTGTTTGATGTATATTGAAATTGTTATTTTTATGATATATATATATATATATATAATATGCATGATTATTGTGTAATAGAGCATTAATACAACGTACTTTGTAGCACTATTATGTGGATTTAAGATTTTTTAATGATAAATTACATGCAATAATAACTTCTTCTTTTTCTCGAAAACTTTTTTGTCTTCAATTGAAAAGGGAATTCTACTGACCATATTTACAAAGTAAAAAAAAAAAAAAATGAAGAAAGAAAAACATTATTTACTATACTTTATGTACAAGTGATTATTAATTCGTAATTATTGAAAAATATCTCTTATAAAATAAATGTTGTTTTTTCTTCTATAGATAACAGCGTACCTCTTTATCAAAACTATTCATAATTATCAAATTTATGATACAATTAGTTAAATGACGAAATGATAAGACAAAACTTTTATTATGGTTTTATAAGTAAATAAACTCGAAACAATTTATCTTGTTGTGAATTAAATAATATTATTATCTTCTTTTTTTCAAGAAATTAGTGCTTGTTCAATTGCAATTGAACTGCATCTTTACAAGTAGCTAGACAGTGAGAGAGTCATTAGTTAAAAAATTTCGCAACAAATAAATGTACAGTTCATAACTTGAAGGCATTAGCCATCAAGAAACATTAAAAATGCTGATATATACCATCGCCTTAGGGCGGTGGGGCTGGGGCTGAATATTGGCAGGGAGCCTAAACAATGGCTTCGCCGGTAGGGAATCGGGAGCATGGAGCTTTGGCAAAGGACACGAAATACGAAGATCAAATTATATGTGGCATTCTTCTCTTGTTTGACCAGCACTTGAATGGCCTTTCATTGATATTGATTATATAGCTTCAGCATATCATTCTTCGACTCCATTTCCTCCCTAGCTCTGTATCTCTTTCGCTTTCTAGTTTCTAATGACCATCGGTATTCCTTCCTATCCATCTGAGTCTTGTCTTTTTATTGTGTTCTCCTAACCCTTTCTTGAGTTTTCTTTCTTTCTTTTACTTATGGTTGTAAATAAAGAAGGCCCTTGCCTGATCAAACAAGAGAAGAACGTCACCTGTAATGCAATTTTGAACTGATAATCTCCATATCAAGGTTTACAGTTAGACAAGCAAGGTACTGGGTAATTTTGCATGCTATCTACAAGTTAAATGGAATATTTTAGTCATAATGCACAAGGAAAGAGAGAAATATTGGAGAAATGTAAACCAAGTCCACAGAACATTAATTCAAGCTGTCCGTGAAATAATAAAATGTAAATCGTGTTTTACAGCTACAAGAACACCAAAGAATGGCTATAATGAAACATCAATTTTCTTTGTTCTTTGGGAGACATCATTGTTATTATTTGTTGCAAGTAATTCTAATTAATCCAGGGAAAAGCTGGTTGTAAACAGGAAAGATCTTTGACCACAGCTCTGCTAGAACATATCAGGCCAGCAAACCTGATGATAATACCCAAAGGGTGACAGAACAGCTCTTGAACCTTCAGGAAATATAGAATCCTTCAGGAATTTTGCTTTGCTAGAAGAGTGGACATGCTGGACCTTGATGGGTGTCTACCCAAAATTGATTCCTTGTGCCAGTGGTAGCTCATTACCGTAATTGATTGTACTGTCAAATAATTAATAAAAAGGATCAGTGGCAATTTTATTGGAGGTTTTATTTATTTGCATTTTTTTTCTCTGTCGAGAAAAAAGAAGGTTATATCTAATTTCCCAACGTGAAAAGGGCTAGAGTTCAATACAAGCATCAAACAGTGAAATCCAAGAACTGTCAATGATTCTTATATTTACCAAGTTGAGCGTCGCATATATTGCTTCCAAGAATCACTCCCTGCTTCACGGCCACCCCCTGTAGCCTTTTCGCCACCAAAAGCACCACCAATTTCAGCACCATTGGTTGGTATATTTACATTCACAATTCCACAATCACTTCCTAGTGGCCTGCATTAGGTAATCAAGTGAGGAATTTCTTTAGCTAAGCAACAAAAGAGGAATACTTACAAAACACACAAATCATTTTAAGGAACTCGGCTGTGTACAGGAATTAAAGAAATATCAACGAAAATGTCACTTCTTGTAAATATTTTCACGAAGATTATTAAGATGAGTGAGAATCAAGAACAGCCTTCAGAAATTGCATGGGAGTGAAAAACTCCAAATTCAGGAGCAAAATATTTTTATTTAGATAAAAAATGGAACCTACAATCACATAATTCACATCCAAGGATTTTTTTAGCATATAGAGAGCATAGAATAACATAATTCACTCTACAGACATGACTATGGAAAAACTCACCCAATCCACTTGAAGATAATTTCAGGCTTGCGGGTGAAGATAGAACTACTTAATCCTTGGGGAACTGAATTGTTTATTTCAATTGCTTCTTGTAAAGTCTGCAGAGAGGGTTCAGCTTTCAGAATTTAGATTAAGTGCAAACCCAACAAATGAAACACCAAATGCAAATTAATTATTCAGCAATCTCTACATGTATAAAATAACTG
>Ga0325410_1006140_pt1 | contig 13201 bp, 9 predicted proteins | sample PopdelMetagenome_16_FD_206182 | JGI IMG/M metagenome (GOLD analysis project Ga0325410, IMG submission 206182) | Populus deltoides microbial communities from Bellville, Georgia, United States - Xylem-PdIQD-R3 | ecosystem: Host-associated > Plants > Phyllosphere > Stem > Wood/Secondary xylem... | reverse complement strand
GGTTAGGTTTTTGCCAATTTTGAATACATGTTAAACCATCAAACACGCCTCTTAACTATACCAGAAGAATATTGGGGATGCCCTCTTTAATCACCAATCCAATCACACAAGTTTTTACACGTCCTGTAGACGGCACACTCGTTCAGACTGCGCAATAATGCTGGATAAAAGTCGTAAAGAAACTCCACATATGAATTACAGTTTTCAGTCGGTCAATAAAAAAAAAAAAAAAACAAAACTGTTGGTTTTTGGTTGGTTTTCATGGCCTCCAGCTATTTTTTATTGCTAAAAACTATTCTGTAGTTGTGTTGATGGCAATATTATAGCTGGCTCCCATCACCTCGCATTCATGGGTGACCAGCGGCTACATTTACAAGAAGAGATTGTATTATTGGTTGAGAATTTTGGTCTGGTTAGGCACGGCGACTCTCGGCTCTGAGTGGCTCATGGAAACTCGAACAAATGTATATTGGAAGAGCATGCTGATTGGACCGGGGGCGTCACCAGTGAAACTTTGGCAGGAAACACAAGTTTTGTTTTCTTGCATCATCGATGCTAATCACATCAATCTGTGGCAGTTTAAAGAGAGGGAGGGTGTGGCTAACTGGCTACTGGCGGAGCTAAGATTCTTGCAGATAATGTACTCTTTTCGGCAACAATACGGTAGCGTATTGGGCCAGAGTACATTGAATGCCTTTTCTTTTCCTCTTAATAATCTTGGATATTGCAAATTAACAATTTCTTCATTTTTTCCTCGATCAATACTTTTTTTTTTTTTTAATAAACTTTCAGCTAATATTATTATGTTTTTGCTTGTCAGATACCAAACAATAATTCACACCGCTTGTGTACTAAATTGAAATTCTCTGCGCCCTCTTGTTAGATAACAACATAACTCCTTTGAAATGGCCATCGGTCGTATTTACTCGGTCCCTTACCGGTTAGACAGAACGTCCCTGTCATGGCAGTACCCTCATCTACCACGACGTCGTTATCAAAAAGAATAATCAAAGCCTTGAATCTACTGCTATTACTATTAAAAACACTAAAATAAAATAGTCGCAAAGGTTTCTCCATCTCGAAGCGAGGAAATGCACGTGGTACTATCTCTTTGGTTACTTTCGAATCGGCGTATGCATGACAAAAATATGATACCTCCCAACTTGCCCTTCCAAGAGCCAGAAGATAAGCTCAACATAAAACAGTCCATTCCTTCCTCAGTCCCTCTCTTTTCCGTAAGTATCATCTACCCCTCGACCGACATTCCCAACTTTGAAAACCCACCTCCATTTCCATTTGCGGTTTCCACCTTGTCTATACACCCTCCTTTCCCTGATAGATTTACGAGCAATTGTGCAGAGTCTTTTTATGGCGCTGTCTGATGCGGTGATAGGGAATCTTACGACGATCTACGTGGCGGTGATAGCGGGAATTAAGGCTTACGGGCTGGTCTGTGGAAGGAGCTTCAGTGGTGTATTCGTGCTGATTGTGTCTACTGCTGTTGTGGTTTTAATCTTGATTGGGACGCTGACGTGGGATATTTCTCGTAAAGCCATGTATGCGATTTCTCAGGATCGTGTCAATAATGTTCATGAGATGTGCAAAGGTGGTATTTGCTGGCACGGTGTCGCTGTCCGGTCGCCCGCTTCTCAGGTTCGGTTTAGACTCCCTCAGCGCTAGCAGCCATGTCAAGCAATACGGGCTTTTCTGTAAAAGGGCAAAAACAGTAAAAGACAAATAAGGAGGAGGAGAATAAAGAGGGGGGTTTGAAAAATGTTAGGTAGAGACTTTTTTTTCTTGGTTTTTGGTGTGTTTAGTTGGGGATTGTGGAGCTTTTTCCATGAAAAGGCGTGAGCCACAAGGTGTTTGTTTGTTTGCTTGCCTGAGGGTGGAGGGAAATACAAGAATGTGCATAGATAATTTAAACAAGTGATGAGTATTTTTATTTTTGTGTATAAATAAAAATGTCTCGTACTTTTCTTTTCTTGTAACTGTTTCAAGCTTTGCTACGTCAGCTATCTTTTAGCTGTTGAATATAGCTGGAAAGCCTGAGATGGAGGTTGATAGATTGAACCCTGCAAAAACAGGGGAAAGGGCAGCGATAGTACGTTTGAACTTTAACTGCTTCAAATTTCAGTCCAAAATTGGATCTACGGCTGAAATGAAATGGAGGCTGCTACCAGACAACAGCAAAACCAAGGGAATTGTCCAGCTGTCAAACAGTGGGCAGGTTTGGAGTGAGTTTCCAAGGACAGAGCTTTGCTGGATTTTCTTTGGCATCTCAATTTTGGTTTTTTTTTAAAAAAAAAAAATTAGCACCCGGCGACATTTAATAAATGCTATGTTTTAGAATTGTAATATTAAATAAAATTTAAATGTAAATCGAAACACAAACATGGACGCAATGCAGTCTCTCTCAAACCGATAGACGTTATCATTTTCTTTCTAAAAAGATTCACTGAACATTTTCATTTTACTCCTAAAAGAAGCAACAATCAAACTCACTACAGCTATGGAAGTATCCTCTAATTTACATAGATGCACATGTAATTACAAATGAAAAGTATATAGTATATGATTTGATCTATGAATATCACATATGGGATTGTTTCTTCGAATTTCAAATAGATTTCTCTATCTAGATATATGCAATACAAACAATATGTTAATTAAATTTAAAATCTCATAGTAATCAGATATTTTCAAGTTGTGTTGTTTCTTCGAATCGCAAGCAGGTTTCTCTATCTGTGCACATGTAGTATGAACAATCAGATTTAAAATCTCATTGGTAATAAGATATTTTCTAAAGGAAATTTGTTTTTCAAAAGGGTTTTGGAGTGAATTTCTTTCTTGTTAAAAAAAAAGCGTGTGTTCTCTTTGTTCTCAGTATCTCCATCTCTCTTCCTCGTACAAACAACTCAATTATCTGGCATCAAAAAGCTCAAAACTAACAAGGTTTGGTTCAAGCCTCGTCATACAATTAGTTGATTTAATTCAGAAAACGAGTGACAATTAGGCTCTAACTCCAAACCTCGCGGTTATCGTCCAAAGGATTTGCAAAGCAAAAACGATCTCAACCTAAACTATTTCTGGTTTTAAAAAAAGCACGCATAATCTTATTCCGGAGAGAAGGCACGAAATCTCATTCTCAACGTCCTATACACCTGGGCTCACCCGAGAAGGCCGGTAACATGGGCCTCTTAGTCCAAGAGAATCTTAAATGGGCCCCTTAATAGTAACATTGACCCGTGCATATGCTCCTAGCTATCACGATAGTTTGGCTGAGTGGATGGTGCTGCATCTGATAGAATATTGAATGTATTCCTAAAACAATAGGAAGGAATTTATTAAAATGTATTTATGGCTTCTGGACTAAAGTATCACCATTTAAATCTACTCGAAAGAATTAACACACTAACTCATGGATGAGTAGATCTTGTTTCTAGCTTTTATAGGCTCTTCATGTTCAATTTTGTTATATTATGATAGCTGATCCCTCAGTATTTGCTAAATATTTTGTCATAAACATCATGTGTGGATGCTTTCAGTTGAAGGCCATATTCCACATGATCCCACTGAAGTGTGTTTTTGAAAGGAGAATTTGGAGATAGTCTTACTCTTCATTATTTCTGCATGAAGTTTCTAATGTTAAAACTAGAAGTTTCACCCATGTGGTTGTTGAATATGACTCACCCAGAGTTGTCTGTATCGTTGAAGAGCTGTATCGTTGCAGAGCAATCGGTTATTAAGTGTTCTAAGATAATTGAGAAATGGAAAATCAAGTGGCTGACATTCATTAAGAGGAGAGGTCTTGATGGAATTCTGTTCTCGTAGTTCTTTTAGCTAAAAAAATTTCTTATTTTGTGCTGATGTTGTCAATGTTCAATTACTGCAGGGAAGAGAGAGCTCTAAGAAAAGCTGAGACGGAGGCAATCAAGGTATAGCGCTTCTCCATCTAGACTGCTTATCTGTTGATCTTGTCAGAGATATAATGCACTTACTCTATTGTCCATAGTGATAACTTGTCTTCTGTTTTTGGTTTTTAATTTCTATTTTTTGGCCATCGCATTGCATTGAAGGTCATTACTATCTGTCTAGAATTATTTTGTGGCTTTGGAAGCTGTTAACTTGGGAAAGCTCTAAAGTGAGTTCATGCGCTCTTACTGTGTTTATTGCGGGCAGAAAATATGATTGCGTACAAGGATGAAATCTTTTCAAGTCCCAAAAGGACCTGGTTTGTAACAGAGAGAGAAAATGCTAGCAGCAAAGGTGATTTCTATACTGTAGTGGTTGTTTATGTTATGCGCTGTACTTTCAAAGACATATCAGTCCCAGTCGTAATATGGAATTTGAATTTGTTTTTCTGGCCATTGAAAAGTGCAAGTACCATAGCCATTTAGAAAATGCTGATAAAGAATGCTAGGATTTATCCACTGTCATGCGCCAAGGAACCCCGAGTAATGCCTTAAGTTTATCCTCTTGATCTCCTTTTATAATTTTACACGTGAAGGGGATAAGAATCATGTGAAGATGGTTTTTATGTTAGAGGAAGCATGCTTCCTAAGAAATAATGCTTTTCTTCTTTACAAATGGAATACTCACAACCTGAGTTATTTTCTCTTGTATTAAATGATTTTCCTCTTTCAGTTCAACTTTCAGGACTTTATATTAAGCAATACAAGTTTAAGGTTAGTTTCTCCTACTAATCAAACGGTGTGTACACTTGCATGCAGCAGTCATCGGTTAGGCTCTGGAAATGAGGTGATGAGTGCCCAGCAAGCTGAAGACTTAAAATGAAGGAAAAGAGGAAGCGAGAGCGTGAGGTGATTGTTTTTCTGCAATTTAATGTTACCATTTTCTGATTGAAAAGATTTGCTCTTCCAAACAAACCTAATATCTGTTGAACAGAAAGATTTAACCTGTAAAAAGCGTCGAAAACTACAAGCGGGCAGAGAGATGCTAGAGGATGAATATCTAACTGAGAAACCAGAAGTACGTGTCCCCTCCTTTTCTGTGTGCAGAAATCGTGCATGCATATAATCTTATTATGTTGTCTTTGGCACTAGTTCTTTTGAACAGACTAATATCAAATCATAAAGTAGACAAACGCTTCAGCTATAGTTCTCAAAGATGTATATGTGGCAGGATTCGATTTGGCATATTGTGTGTATCTTGTGCTTTTCAGTTTTCATAGATCATCAAACCAGGCCAACTATTGCAGTGCTAAAGTTTTGTTATGTGCAGAGGTTTCTTTCATGCTCCTTTCAAAGTGAAATGAGTTGCTTGTATCGCAATGCAGGGAAGTGGAAAAAAATAAGAAGGAAAATACTGGACTATCATTAGTCGATCTGGGTTACCGTCGGTTGAAAGCAGCAGAGGCTATGAAGAAGGCATTGGATGCTGGCAAGATTGTGCAGAAGAAGGCTGGTAAGAAATCAAAGCCGCCTCCTGAAAGAACTCAATCAAGGACAGAAGAAATGCGGGAGCTGTTCCGGAGGGACATGAGTGAGAGAAAGCAGAAGAGGAGTAGTGGAACAAGAAACAGGAAGTCCAAGAATTCATTTAAGAGAAAATCAAGGTACAAATCAGCTTGATATATCTCCATGTCTCAGTACTTGTTTTTCTAGATCCTTTACGTACTGTTTTATGGCATAGAACCAAAGCTGCAAGAGGCCTATCTCTATCAGCACAGGCTACATAAATAGCAGTGGTCTTGGCATAGTCATTGCTACCAGTTAACCGCGGGCCTACTCACAAGTAGTTTATCACACATCATGGGTCCTATTACTGCATAAATTTTCTGTTTCTGACGTTATGAATGCCCTATGTATTCTTAGGATGGTGTAACCTGGATCTTTAGATTCCCAAAAATAAAATACACTACGATACCTGCATTGTCATACAGAGCATTATTACTGCAGCAGTGATCCTAATGATAGATTTTTTATTTGTCACTCCCTGATGCCGGCAGAGATGCTTGTATTGCAAAAATCCTCTAAAAGTAGGCTAGCGCATATCTTTAGATGCTATAGATTTGTTTAGATAGGACATTCTGGAATAAGGTTCTAAGACTTTTTTAGTTACAAATATCAAAATAATATTCTTTTCAGAAGTTGCCGATTTTGACCATTCCAAGTACTGGAATGAGATACTCATTGATACCCATTTTCTCTTTTCAGGTATAAGCGGAGGTAGCCCTATCAAGTTTGCCATCAAATTATGTGGTCATTTACCTCGATAAATTATGAAGGTTCTATACTTTAGCTGTGCTGATTTTGGAGAGGCAGGCAGATACTAACCGTTGATGGTGCGAAAGCAAAAGCATCCATACAAATGAAGCGTTCATCATCTCCCTTGATGTTTCAACTTACCATCCTGTATTTTCTTTTCCCAGTATCACTAGGTGACATCAAACCCTATAAACAAATGCTTTCCTGGGTTGATTTATAGATTGCAATATGCTGGCAGTTGGCCCACAGAGTATTGATCTGTTATGCTGCCTTGTGGAAAAAAATGGTCTCTAGGCTCGCTGGCCTCTCCTGACTAGGGTTTAGTTACTTGATTATTATTTCTGAGAAAAAATGTAACTCAACTTACCTTGTATGCTGGAATTGCGTGTTAGAAAAATATGTAAGCTACTACGAGCAGCAAGTCAAAAAGTTTTCTTGTCAGCAGAAACTGTCTTGTATTATCTGAGCTGTTTCTGTGGGTTCAGGAATTACAAGATATCAATGGTTTCATCATACCGCCACAGGTCCTGGAACGGTCTTCACTGAGGATGGTAACTGCTAAATCCCTGTTTGGTTTTATGCTTTGAGAGTATTTAAAAAAAAATTAATTTTTTTATTTGTTTTTTAAATTAATATTTTTTGAATGTTTTTAAATCATTTTAATATTAATATACTGATATTAATAATAATTTTTTAAAAATAAAAAAAATATTATTTTAATATATTTTCAAATAAAAAATGCTTTAAACAAACAATTACAATCATACTTTATCACTGTCAATATCAAGGGGAGGACCTGAACTAGGACATTCCTTTATCCGTAACCAAGCCTTGACATCTTGGCCTCGTCGGTCTTCTGTGTTTTTAGCTCACAGGATGTTGCTTGGCTCGATTAGTCATCAGGGGCAGCTAATTTTGTTTTATCCAATATGCAAGAATGCTGCAAATTCACCCCTCCACAACCCTTTTGTAGCTTTCAAGATCTCCGGAAAGGAAATTTAGTCGTTTACCAATCTGGTCCTCAGGCGGCACACAAAATTCTTCAATATAAAACAAGCAAAAATTGTAGCATTTGCTTCTGTTCATCAGGAAAGGAAAAACTTGAAAATATAAGTTCGAAGACAAAGTTAGTTCCTTTAAATTTCTGTGCTATATGACGAAGAAAAATTACAGCTACATGTACCAAGCTTCTATGATTGAAATTGCTTTCTTTGAAACACAGAAACGGGAAGAAACTAAACAAAACAAAAACAAATAAAAAACCTAATCTTCCTTTACTTTTCCTCCTTCGGCAATTAATCTCATGAATCATTTTACATTCACATTTGCCCCCAATTTTATTTTGCTTTCCTCACTTAGGCTAATCAGCTTACATCAGAGACTTAATCAAACTGGTTCCAATAGTGGGCACACTGACAATTTTGGAAGTTTCTATCTCCATGGGGGTTGCGGATGCTTATATTGTAAAGAGTAGGCATGTTCCCACCCACTATCTGGTTCCTTCCTTTTCCCACCCACTCCAGAGCTTGAAGAAGGTTGTGAGCTGCCTTGGCCAGGCATGAACAGCTGGCACAAACCACCCGTGCTCCCCCCATCCATTGCAAAACCAGAATTTAAGTCAAAGCTAGGCCGTGAGGGCCCAGCACCATTTAAACTCAGGGGTGCACCACTCATACTCATTATGAATGGTTGCTGGGAGTAAGGAGGAACAGATGGTGCAGAGCCCATTATTTGAGGCATGACAGGGGTTCCCCTTGAATCCATCATGTAAGGGATGGAGCCAGCAGAACCATACATAGCTGAAGGAATGGATATGGCGGGTGCTGTTGGCAATGCACTGTACCCAAAAACAGGAGCATGAGTGTATGGCAGAGCGGGAACCATACCCAAAACACCTCCCATTCTTGCAAGATTAGCACCCATTACAGGTTCCAGAGGCTTGCTGTTTGGCAGGGACGGAGCCTGCGGAATGAAATCTTTTTTGTCAACTTCCTTTCGATTGCCCACTTCCACTCTAGTACCCATGATAGAAATAACAGGATCACCTAGTTTAGATCCTCCAAAAACACTTGCAGTTTGGGAGGACTTGCTATGAGACAGCCCGTGATCCAAAGAGTCATTATGAAAGAAAGGTCTATCATTTAAATCAAAGTTCCTAAGAGAAGGCTGCATTGAAGAAGATGAAGAAGCAGGAGATGGACTACGATGGCCGTTCCGTGGGTAAAATAGCTGCCCCTCCATTCTCAGATCAGTCAGTGAAGCATCACCATCATCACTGGTACGATTTAAATCCAGGTTGGGCCTCTCTGGTCTTCTCCAGCCCACTTCTAAAGAAGATTCCCCAGAATGGAAGCCTGATGAGACTGGAATTTGTCTTGAAGAAATTAAATCCACAACCTTCTCCTCTCCGCCCTCGGCCACATTGAGATCAATATCAAGGCACACCTGCCTTTGTTTTGAACAATTGCTGCTTCCCCCAGCCTCAACAGTCTCAACAGTCTTGTCCCCATCAGAAGTCTTGCGTGGGGAAGCTGGACGAAAAGCACTAGTAGCTGCAGAACCTCTCCATCCAAGATTTCCCTCAAACTGCAAAGGAGCTGCAGGAGATCCAGAAGCTGCTGCAGGCCTTGAAGCCGAAACAATGGAAATCAGGGCGGGGGATGTATTCATAGGAAGAACCATATCATCGGAACAGACTTCTTCATTCAAATCAAAATCACACAGGCCTTTCTCTGTATTAACTTCTGGTTCTTGAGCCACTTCAGTAACCTGAGAAGACTCCAGGTCATGCATGCCATTCTCTGCTTCATTTTCCAGATTACTTGAATCAATTAAGCGCCCCTCTTGCTCAGCACACGTCTCAGAAGACTGATTCAGTCTGGTTGGCACATTTTCCGGAGGGATCTCAGTGGATAGGTCCCGCTCTCCATTTATGGAATCTGGGCTACCTGGCTGCTTAATACCACTTTCCAAGATTTTCTCAGAAGACGAGCTGCAGGATTGTTCTCTGTAATCCCCAACTTCTCTCTCCACTTCTTGAGCAACTTGTCGAGCAACTTCAAGAGCATCAACCATGCCATACTCAAGCTCAATATCAGATCTTCTTCTGCCAATCAAATCCGGACTACATTTATCTGTGGTTGGTTTAGAGAAATCAGAATTATCCTCAGCCCCGTCACTGCTATGTTCTCTATCATCATCACTGGCACCAACATCTTCCATCCGTGAAAATAGACTCCCAAACTTGTCAGGTTTTTCCAATGGGCTCTTGTTGCCAGCCAAGTGCTGTGGAGGGTCAGGAGAAAATTCACCATCTTCAGCACCGGAGTTAAATATAGGTGTTTGACATTGATCTCTATTCTCCGCTTCATCTGTCCCAATTTTTGATGTAGATACGGGTATTGTCACAACACTGGATCCACTTGTACTTGTACAGCAATTATCCTCTTTGGCATCAACATTATTTTGCAAAGCAGATTCTGACACAATTTCCTCAGCAATTGCAGCAACATTGCTCGAGGAAATAGCTCCAGGTTCCACTTTGCTATAAGAGGCTGATTTGTCAGTGAGCATCTTTGGAGCTTCTGAATCTGGCTCAGTGGAAACATTCTCTTCCACAGCACTACTTACTGGGGACTTTTCTTTCAGTGACAGGCTTTCTTGATCAGATTTTGACACAACAGAGGTGTTAAGAGGATCTAATGATCTATCCACAGCAGCAGTAAGAGGAACTTGCGTTCTATCCTCCAAATTTCTATGGTCTAAAATTTGATGATCACAATCATTAGTTTGAATCTGTACATCCTGCACGCTTTCTGCTTGAAGACAATTTGAGTTTCTTGATTGCAAACTTTCATCCCCTGTTCGTTCTGCAGCATTATTTTCTACATCAGCACTTCCATTTGAAAGAGGAACTTTGACAGCAACACATTCAGTTTTTCCAGTCTCACTGTCATTCATTCTAACATCATCAAATGCCCCAACACTCTGAACATCATGGTGAATTGCATCACTAACCTCACCAGGCTTCCAGCTATCAAACAATGCCCTTGCCCTATCCTGAACCCGAGAACTACTGTGGTCAAGAAGATTATTGACAGTGCCCCAGACCCCTGAAGAAATGGACCTCTCCTTGTCTATTTGCAGCTTTTCCAGAGCCCTTAATAATGCAGTAATTGACTCTTCTACAGAGCCTTCACTTGTTTCATTACTGAACTTCTGAGCAATCGTTAACCATCTATCAATAAACAATAGTCCATTTAAGTTAACAAAAAGATCAAGACAATCTTTATTCTCTGTAGCAGCAATTGTGCTTGCAACAGCAGCCCATTGCCTGGTTGAATCTCCAACATTATTCAAAACACCATGTTTCTCTTTCTGCATTACAGCAACCAACTCATGGACTCGTGAAGGGGCTGTGAGCCCATCCTTCATCTCAGTCAGGGTAAAGAAATCTTCAAGTGTCATACTGATTTAAATGTACCTCCAAGCATTGAAGAAGTCCTTGTGGCTTAATAATCTGCTCTTTTCTATCAAGAACCACAGTGGCTTTCAGAACTATTTACAGGACACCCTGCGGAAGGGACAAAATAGAATCTCTAAGTGGACAGCTTGAGACAGTACATATTAGCTGAAAAACACCTATTATATCTAAGCTTAGAAGTCATTAAAAAACATGTGCTCGGAAACTAAACAAAGACCAACTAAAACCACATAACAGCATGAGATGGACCAATTCATTCATTACAGGATATATGGTCTCAGTAGAAACCAGAATAAATATATAATATAAATTGAAGAACATTAAGAGCGTGTGTCAAGGTTATCCCTTGGCACAGAATACTCTTATTTTACAAAAAGAACAGAAGATGAGATGTAGAAGAAAAGTAAACAAATTACCCATTAAGAACAACAAATGCAAAAAGGGAAGGTTAGTTGACCTTCCATGTTGAGTATAATTTCCTTTATCAAATATAATCAATACTTGCCTCCTCTAACACAGTTTGCTAGGTACACTAGAGCTGCAGATAGTAGATTGCATGGAATCTGACAAATTGTAGGCTGGTAATCATGGCACAAATAATGGAAAATGCATGGTGAATCATATAATTAGTTTGAATTTGGAACCTCGAACTGGGAGTTAGATATTGTTTTCTCAGAGGGGAATGGAACAGTTGACTGTTTTCATGCAGAATCAGGTAGGACTGGGGGCCCTCTTTCTACTCTATGGTTTTTGTCTTCGAACACTAGGAAACTTACTTTGAAGCATCGGAGCATTAAGCAGAGAATGCAGAACGATTGTAAGGATCGGGCACCATTATCTTTTTTCAATGCACCCAAAAACAGCACAAAACCAAAGATAGCAGGAATTCTGGTGAGAAACTTTCTTTCACTCTTTTTATATCGAGAAACACATTCGTGGAATAAGCATTTTAACAAGATTCAAACATATTAAGCACCAATGAATGACACCAAAGCATGTGCACATACTTTCATACGTCCTGGGCACAACCAGCTTTTAAAATGCCAAACCAAGAAAGTGATTGGATACACTATAATAACATCAACAAAAGTTGTTAATTCATTCTATATATGATATGCTGCAAGAATTCAATACATAACATACTTTACAGTATGCTTGGTGTCTATCATCTCGACTATTACATGTTATGTAAAGATTTTGTGAAGCATAACAGAAATACAGTTTCCGACCAGCATCACTGTACCAGATTTCTCTTATGTGCACGGATCAATCCATCAGTCCATGTTCAACATATACCAAAATCCCTTCATCAACACTCGTAACACGGACAGTAAAAACATTTTCAATAGGAACACAAGTCAAAAACATTTTCAATAAGAACACGGGTCATAGAAGAACTGATCACACAAACCCACCAATACCAATTGTACACAACACAAAGTAATCAGTCCACAAATTTGATGACATGCACCAACATAAAAACTATTCTAAAATTAACACTAACACTATCTAAAGATCAAAACTTTTTAATAGCACCCACCAATTATAGACCATTTCACTCCCACTTGACTCCTAATTAGAGAAAGGAACAGTAAAATGAAAACCCATCAATTAAAAAGGATAAACGAAACAAATTTCAAGGGCAATCAGCTCAAAACAATGAAGAAGAACTTACTTTTCCTTCAATTTCAGCAATTACATTTCAAAAACCCAGTAACATGAATAGAGAAAATCAAACCCTAGAATTCAAAAACCATCCATGTAAGAAAGCAAGAGAAAAACCCTAGGTATTGTTTATTGCTTATTGTTAAAAGATATGGTGCAAATTACAAGAAATTTTGTGAACTGAATTAAGATTACCCTAATCAATGCTTGTATATGTGTAGTAATTAAATAACAATAAATCCCATGAATGGAAATAAATAAACAACTAAAAAAACTAAATCTCCAAAAAGAAACTAATATAAAGTTCATACCTTTATCATAAATCAATACGAAAACCCTAGCTGGGGAGTGAAACAGCGCCAGCGCTCGAAAACTTTTGTGTGGTTCTCTCTCCAAAGAAATCTCTCCTTTTCACCCTTTCTCTCTAAAACTGAAGTGTTCGGTCTGCGACTTTTAGGTTTCGAGCATAAAACCCTCGTATTGGTGTTCTCTTTGAGGTTACCAGAGAGAGAAAAGAGAGCAGAGGGCAAAAGAGTTTGTTGTTCTTCGAGTTTGTGTTTTTTTTTTCTCTTTTTAGTTTAATTTCAAAAAAATATATAATTTAATTTTCTAGTCGGTTTTAGTTCGAGGTTGAGTAAATCCACGTGCGATGTGTGCGATCGAGCCGTTTGTTTTCGAGCCGGTTCGGTTTTAGTGACGAGGTAGCTTAGCTTGTCTGGTCAACCGGTGACGATGGATGCTTGGTTTTACATGGAATGTCCTTTGTTTGTTGCCTTTTTCTAAGTCGACTGCTAACATTTTACGATTTGTTTTGCTTTTTTTA
>Ga0325410_1006138_pt1 | contig 13203 bp, 6 predicted proteins | sample PopdelMetagenome_16_FD_206182 | JGI IMG/M metagenome (GOLD analysis project Ga0325410, IMG submission 206182) | Populus deltoides microbial communities from Bellville, Georgia, United States - Xylem-PdIQD-R3 | ecosystem: Host-associated > Plants > Phyllosphere > Stem > Wood/Secondary xylem... | reverse complement strand
CCTTGATTTGATTAATTAAATTAATTTCAAAGTTTAACTAAACTCCAAAACTTCCAATCATGTTGCCATTAACCCAAATTTTAATTTATTCTTTATTTTTTATTTGTTTTTCATCATCATTTTTCTTCTTTTTTTATTATTTTTCAGTAAATAAAATAATAGTAATAATAATAATAAAATAAAAGGGTCACAAATTGGGTTATGACAAGGAAGGAAAACAATATATTTATCCAGAATTCTTTTAGCATCGATTACATCATATACATATTGAATAACACACTAGTTGCTATGGCGTCTAAGCTTATATTTGTCACTTTCAACATTGCTTTTATGATGAATTACGTAATGCATTCAAATCTAAGGTTGCCAGCTATACATCACCATGTAGCAACTCATTTTCTTAATTTTGATTCCCCAATCAATAAATATTAAATTAATATTTAATTTCCTTAGTTACTAATTTTTTTGGGTACAATCCTTGAAGTAACCACACGTATTAATCTTATGTTTACTTATCACCATCACCGCTTAACATAAGTTGTTTGTAACATTACCATATTTTCTATTTTCTATGTATCACAACCATTTATTATATTATCACCCCATTTACATTTGCTTTGATTTAGTAGTACATCAAACGATATTATATCTTAAGTTGCCAATCAACCCCCCTTGTCATATATATTTTTAAGAATCAGTTAATGGACTTACATAATGGTTTTAATTATACAATCGAGAATAGTTTCAATGGTTTCCATTATTTGGAAATAACAACACCATGGTTTATACTCATTGAAAATAACAACACAATGGTCTCCATTAAAAACAAAGACAACCATATGAATTCCCTTTTTATTAGGGACAATTAGGAATTAACTTTTGTTGCCCATGATTTAATTTAAAGGACTTATCAACTTAAATAGAAGTAGAGAGAAACGAGAACCTACATCATCATCATCATCTTATAATTAACCAAATCATACTTTGCTTTCTTGGTCATTATTCTTTTGGGCAACTAAACATCAAAAGTTGCTATATTCATAGATATTGGAAATTAATCGTCAACTATCAATTTTTTATCTTGTCCTTAGTCACTAATACTACGGTAATTAAGTATCATTCTTTTTTTATCCTTAGTCACCAACACTGCGGCCACTAAGTATCATTCCTATCTCATCTTTTGTCATCGATACTATGAACACTAAGTATAATCCGATCATCTCCTTGCAAATGCCAATAATTCTGGCAAACCTATCTGATTGCCAACAAATTCGGCTATTAATATCTTCTTACTGAGTCTATCTTTAATATTTTACTCCACATCTTCATATAACCTTATGCTGCATTATTTTATTTGAGCAATATTCAACAAATAACTGATGATATGTATTATGGTCTAGGAATCCATATACATATAGAATTCTTCTTTGCATATCTATTCATTCCTAACTATGATCAATTTTGTATATAGTTCTTTAAACATTAATTTTGATTGTGAATAATATATCATACTATTTATTTTATCATATTAGTAAATGCTTTCAAATGAGATGATTCACGACACTCATTACCGGTAATCCTAGTATGGACTCCATTAACTGGAGTTAACCTCATTCTTTACTCTCGGCTATCTAACATGGATATCATTAGCCAAGGGTAATCTTCAATGCTTATTCTCAACTATCCAACATAGATACAATTAGCCAAAGCTAATCTCATCATTCATTCTTGGTTATCCAATATGGATACCATTAGCTGAAGTTAATCTCATCAATCAGTCTCGGTTATCCAATACGAAACCATTTGCCGAAGCTAATCTCATAAATGAATCTCGGTTATCCAATAATGGATACCATTAGCTGAAGCTAATCATATCATTGAACCCTGATTATCCAATATGGATATTATTAGCTAAAGCTTAACACATCATTTAACCCCGATTATCCAATAGAAATACCATTAGCTCAAGCTAATCACATCATTATTCATTGCGTTTCATGAGTAATTTTAATATATTGAAATTAGGTAGCAACATTATGTATAAATACTTTGAGGATTTAATAATAATTAGTTAAAGGTGGAAACCACCTACTTACACCTCTCGTAGTGTGTCCTCACCCGGTTAAAGATCTGACCCCGGTCGTGCTTTCTAAAACATCAATACTCAGTATATTTTTATTTAAGTAATGTCAAAGACCATTTCCACACATATACCAGAACACATATATATTTATTCAAACATCTCATGTGTTTGTACAATTATACAGTGATAATATTGTAATAAAACATTCGACCCTAATTTTAATAAAGGTCATCTATAGAAATTATATCATTATGACACTGAAATTGTCAACAAAACTAAGCCATTTTAACATTGAAAATCATCAACAAAAACTAAGTCATCCTAGCACTGAAAATCATCAACAAAAACTAAATCATTCTGACACTGAAAATCATTAACGAAAACTAAGTCGTTTTAACATTTAACATCAACAGAAAACTAAGCCATTCTAACATTTCTTTTCCCTAAATTCATGCATATGGTCAATACCAAGTTCTCCTCCTAAAGACTATACTTCAACCTAGTTTTGGATATAGACCACAACCAAATTCATTTCCAAAGTTTATGAAGCAAATGAAATATGTAATGTTTATATTCTATGACAATATCACACATTCATTAAACATTGTTAAAGAGGAACCATCACTCATTACTATCTTCATGAGGGTCTTTCTTTACTATCCTTTCTTAAAGTGGTCGAAGCCTATTTCATTCTCCTAACAAGCATATTTTTTTGTTCTTCATATGGCAACATCAAATTCTCATTCATTATTGCGTGGCATAAGGTGTTCTACGTATTCTAATTACAAAGTACTACTAAACATGTTCAAGGATCATATTCTTTTCCACAACCTCATCAAGTTCATCATAATGTTGACAAGTAGTACACAATCAAGTTCAACATGTACATTCTTAAGGATTCTCCCATCTAAATTTCTATAGGCCAAAACATGGGTATTAACATTAAGTGTTCATTTCATCAATTTTTACTATATCATTCCCAGTGTTAGAACCTTTAATCAATAACAAATTCCAAGTAAAGATTAGAGTTTGATTAGTCCTAGTTGGTTAAGTCCACCCAACTCCAAACAATGTTTGGTATTTGAATCATAACTAAAGTTTCATAACTCGTTTGCAAGTGTGGTGTGTATCTATGGAAAGCTAATACATAGGGCTATAATTTGTATGCAGGACATAATATCCAATTTTCCATCTACATGTCTAAACTCACTCATTACAGTAGCATAAGAAATATACCCAGTACTATATCAATCTAGACCTTTACTCAGTGTTTTTATCATATCTAGAGTTATACAACTTAAACTTAGTCAAAACTAGTTGCATTTGAAAGATAACATCCTTACCTACAACTGTTATAAAAAAACTAGCTCCAAATTACATTGTTTTAAGACTCATAATTAACAATTACAGTAGCACCCAAAATCTGTCTAGTACTATGTCGGTCTGGACCTTTACTTAGTGTTTTTATCACATATGGAGTTATAAAACTCTTAATAAGTCAAGCCTAGTTCCATGTAAGAGATAACATCTATACCTACAACTTTTATAAAGACACCAGCTCCAAATTACATCGTTTTAAGACTCATAATTAACAATTACAGTAACACCCAAAATCTATCCAGTACTATATCGGTCTGAATCTTTACTCACTGTTTTTCTCATAGCTAGGGTTATACAACTCCAAATAAGTCAAGACTAGTTCCATCTAAACGATAACATCCATACCTACAACTGTTATAAGACACCAACTCCAAATTACATTGTTTTAAGGCTCAAACTTAACAATTATAATAACACTAAAAATCTGTCCAGTACTAAATCAATCTAGACCTTTACTTAGTGTTTTTCTCACATCTGGAGTTATACAACTCTGAATAAGTCAAGACTAGTTCCATTTAAAAGATAACATCTATATCTACAACGTTTATATAGATTGGGTGATCAAGTCAGATGCCTGCTTCTTTCTGTTTGCTCTAGGTCTTAGGGAATTCTCTTCCACTCAACACCATCTCCAAATTTCATCATTTGTAAATAGTAATTTTGACTAGAAGTTGGCTATTAAGACTGTCCGATTTTTAATTACATGAGAGATAAATTTGATAAGCACATTAAGTGTTTTTATGCATCATAACATCCATTATCATTACTCCATGTGCAAAGAAACTCTCATTTCTTATATATTTTCAAGAACCCTAGAATCACAACATCGAGGGTTTTTCAATTATCCTTTACTAACTATAAATCAAGGAGGAAAAGTAAGGAAGAACACTTTAATTAATAATTTTGAGTTCAAATTGAAGAGTTTTTATCAATTTCTTCTTCAATTGTTCTTCCTTTTCATCACTCATACTTGTCTTTCAAGTTCATCTCCTCCAATCAAGCTTCCTAATTTCAGCTTATATTGTTTCGCTTTTCACAAACCTATTTGCAAGCTTCAATCTCATAATTTGAAAAGATTTCTTAAATGATTTTTGAAGAGAGGCAAGACAGAAGCTCTCCTCCTCTCTTTTTAACTACTGTTCCACGTGAATAGTAGCAGCAAGCATAATTATATTAGGTTTTATGGGTCAATTACTATTATACCATAACTTATCCCTCCTAAATTTCAATTTATTGCACTGACTTGACATTGTGTCTTTATTTTCAAGACTTTTCTGAACTCTGACCGACCTCAAAGGGTAACCAAAGGTAAAAAAGTATGTTCAGTCTGATCCAATGGTCGAATTGAGAGATACATTCAATATTGTAAAATTAGACAGTTGAAAATTTCACGCTAAAAATCCAGATTTTGCATACTATATAATTTACTTCAATCATTTTGAGTTTCTTATAACTTGCAGGCCCAATAGTGCGATTGTGCGCGGAGATTATACTTAAAATTTGACGTTTCTCACTTAAAGGGTCATGCATTGATTTATTTGACATTTTCTTATATTTTACACATAATATCACCCAATTTACAAAATTTCATCCTTCATATTATTATTTTTACTAGGTCAGGGAGTTTTCATGATTTATCGTTAACTAATATTTCACATACTATTTTATTACTTTAGCTTTTCTAAATTGTAAATTAATCTCCCATGAATCTTCATCCTAATCCATAAGATTTTCTCCTTAATTTATCATTTTTCAATTAATAATTACTCTATTTAACTCAAATTTATCTATTTTACCCAAATTTATCTATTTTTTTCTGGGGGTTTGCATCTTTGTTCCCCCAGTTCTGATCAGCAGACCTTCCCATTCCACAACCTTTCTTCCGCCACCTCAATGAGGTTTCTCAATTCTTCTATTCATTATCCATTATCCATCACACCTCACCTTACTCTCTATAGAAGAGAACCTGAAACCCATAAGCAATTAAAAAAACTAAACCTCTTCATCTTCTAAGATCCGTACCATCCCAACATCAAACCTGTTAACTTCTCATCATCTTCTGCTCTGTCTTTATAGGCAACGGTCATTTACACAAATAAATTTGGGTAGGATCTATGAAAAATTACATATACATTATAACCTTTGTCTGCATGTTAATTTTTTTTTTAATTATTGTCTACTTTACTAATACATTTAAAGATTATAATGTTTGTTTCAAGTTAGGCATAAATTTTTGAATTACAATTGTTGGCCATCATACAACAAAAAAAATAGTTAATCGTGAGTTAACTTTCAAGAACCAAGATCGTGCAGGTTACTTAAAAATCCATATGTCGATATAAATATGCTTCTATGCATAACATCAATACCTTGTAGTTTAATAATAATGAATAAACAAATGAGCTTTGATGTTTTTCCTATCATAAATCCAAAATTCTAGTGAACAAAACTTATAAAAGCAACCAGTAATAATTTTATCAACCTTTCTTTGAAATTGTTATTTTGTATAATATAACGGTATGATGTTGTATGTTATAAATTTACCAACATAATCACTCCTTATGTTTATGATAGAAAAACTCATTTAACTTTTAATTTTCTTTGAAAACTTTACAAATTCATAAATAGTTTCATCTTTTGATTTTAAAAACAAAATCCATGTATATCTTGTAAAGTCATCCACAATCACAAAGATATATCTATTACTGCTTATGCTTTTAGCTCTAGTTGGTCCAAATAGATCTATATGTAGCAATTATAAATGTCTTTTGGAAAAAAATATGGTTCTTTCTCTTAAAAGATGTTTTCATTTGTTTACTCATTTGACAAATATCACATTACTTTTTTTTAATGCAAGATGAAGGAGCCCTTTAACAAGTTCATTTTTAACAAGTTTAAAAAGAATGTCTATGTTTATATGATCTAATCTTCTACGCAAAAAAAAAAAAAAAACTATCGTTAATGCTAGAAACAAGGCTACTTTTTATCCTCATGCATTTATTAATTTTAATCTTATAAACATTTTCTTTTCTATTACCAACAAGTAAAAATTTATCATTTTCAAGGATTAAGCAACATGCATGATCAAACATGATCTTGTATCCTTTATCACACAATTAACTAATACTTAGCAAAATATGTTTTAGATTATTCACAAGAAACACCTTTTCTTTTGAGGAAGAAGACTTACCTTCAATATTGTCAACTCCAATGATCTTTTCTTTTAGGTTATCTCCAAATGTGACTTTTCCACCATTGATATTGCTTATGCTTGAAAATAATGAATCATCTTTGGTCATGTGTCTTAAGCAAACACTATCTATGAACCATTCCCTATATTCCCTTGATTCCTACACACATAAAATCAAGATGAGGTTTTTGATACTCATACCTTCTTGGATCTTTTTTGGTTAGTGGAGATTCCTTTTCGAACCCAAATCATGTTACCAATTTTGTCCTTCTTCATAGGACATGTGTAAATCAAATAACCAATGCTTTTATAATAATGACATCTTTTGTTTAGATCATATGATTGTTTGGCTTTAATAAAGCAGTTCTTTAAATATTTTTGGTTATTTTTGGGTTAATACCCTAAATCTTTTTTTGTTAAAGGCATATCTTTGACTAGCAAGCATGATATCTAAAATCTTATAACCTTGAGTGAACTTTGCTAGTGTAGTATTCAACTTGTCCACCTTTTCTTTTAAAGCCTTATTTTTCTCTTCAAGTTGGTTAACCTTGTCACTATTAATAACAATTCATGTTTTCTTTTCTAATGCATCTTTTTCAACAAGTAAACTTGCATGACTCTTTTCCAATGAACTATATTTATGACCTAGCTTTTTAAATTCATCATACAATGATTCGAAGGCATTATATAGTTCATTATAAGAGAGGTCAGATTCATCATTTGAAGAAAGTACCTTATTATCGCTTTTGATTTCCATGAAACACATGTTTGCAGTATGCTTTTCATCTTTATTTGAGCTAAAGTCCAAGTCATCACTCTATGTTGCTTTCATTGCTCATTTGTAATGGTGGTTCTCTTTCTTGTTTTGTAGGAGAGGGCAATCGACCTTAATGTGTCCTGTTTTGTTGCACTTGTAACATCTAAATGCCACTTTGCTAGCTAGATTCTTCCTTATTTCCATCCTTCTTGAAGTTTAAGAACTTTTTATTCTTATGCTTTTTTACTAAGAGATTTTGGAATTGTCTCGTTATAAGTGCAATGTCGTCCTTTACATCATCATCAATATGATGTATGATTTTGAATGCCAAATTCTTCTTTGGCTTTTCTTCTAGTTCTTGCTTTTCCATGGTGATTTCATGAGTCATTAGTGAACCAATGAGCTCTTCTAATGAAATTTTGGTGAGATCTTTAGCTTCATGGATTGTCATCACCTTTGCTTCCCAAGATTTTGGCAAGAACCTAAGAATTTTGCTCACAATATCAACATTAGTATAAGTCCTACCAAGAGCATCCAAACTATTAGTGATATATGTCATTCTAGTAAACATACTAGTTATAGATTCATTTGAAAGAATTTTGAATAACTCATATTGATGTGTAAGCATATCAATTTTGAATTCTTTAACTTGATTAGTATTTTCATGAGTTACTTACAAAGCATGCCATATATCCCCAACATTTTTAAAAGATGATATTCTATCAAACTCACTTCTACTTAAGGCACAATACAAAGTGTTCATAGTTTTAACATTTATAGAAAACAACTTCTTATCACTATTGGTTTACTCACTTCTAGGTTTAGGAATCATTATATCATTTTCAATTTTAGTAGGCTTGTAAGGTCCATTTTTAATAGATAGCCTTAAATTATAATCAATAGATTAAAGATATATAATCATCCTACCTTTCCAATAGACATAATCATTGCCATCAAAGAAGGGTGGCCTAGAGGTAGATGCTCTTTCATTTTAATCATTATAGCTAGTGGTTTCCATTCTACTCAAGTCTAAGCAAACTTATATTTATGAGAACTTAGCTCTGATACCAATTGTTGTTCTAAGATTAAGGCAACAATAACACCTAAAGAGGGTGAATTTGATGTTCCACTAATATGTCAAATAATGCAAAGAAACACATTAAGCATATATAACATAATAACAAACAATATAATTATAGTGCTTAAAGTAAAGAATAAAGGAATAGAGATTACAAACTTGGTTTGGCAAGCCTACATCCACACCTCGAGTACCAACCATACTTGAGTATTGTACTCTTTTACTAATCCAAGTGAAAGATACAATGTCATTGATAAATCCACACCAAGCAATTACACCACTTGAAGATGTTCCCTCTTCAAAAAAAATTCCTTGGTGACAACACCTTACCAATGCTAAAAGTATATCCAAACTCTCAAGTGTTTACAATTATAATTTATTTACAATAAGATTCACTCTCTCAAAAAACAGATTATATAATTGAAAACTATAATCTCTATAGCTCACTTAATAGCACTTAGAATGATTGAAGATGTGTAAATAAAATGAGTGTGAGATATTATACTATTGTGCTAGAATATAAAGATTTAATTTAGCACAACTTAGAATATGTTAAGATTGATGATTTTTAGTTGATTTTTCTTTTGGAGTAGCTTTTATATCATGTATGTTCAGAATGTCATTTTAATTTTGTATGAAAGAGAGCCATATATATGTTTCCCAAATAAACTAGTTGCTTATAGCTGTTGGAATGCCTTTAATGGTTAAAGTGGTCGACTGGTTTAAATGACCATATCATTTGGTTGACCGGTTCCTGCAAAAAAATTCCCAAGTGTTTATCACAAATGAACAACAATCGACCAGTTCACTTGGTATGCCTAAGCAATCGATCTGTTTAGCTTTAAAACCAGTTTTGACAATTTCAAACCTAGTGAAACTTGAACTGATTAAATGGATATCAATCTTATTTATGTATGAAATGTGAAGTGTGTGAGTTCATTTTAATTTCATATTGAATAAGATATAAAGATTTAACAATAAGCATTAAAATGAATTATTAAGAACTAAGTCTTCACTTGCTTTGCATCTTTGACTTGTTAATGGATTTCTTCATTCAATTTTTTATACTTATTGATGTGATCTTCATATAGACCCGTTTAAACTTAATCTCATCCAAGCATATCATTAGTGTGGTTTCATTTATTTGTTATCATCAAAATACATAAAATATTAATATGTGACCTAAAGGTCAACAACTCGTTCATCTAGGGATGACAATTTTAAGCCTATTCTACTAAACATGGGTCTAGTTTTGAGCTCATGATTGGACCTATAAAATCCCACCACTTGCTATGCATAAAACACAAGGTATGTTCCATTAACCCACTTGCCTAAGGTTTCAAGAGCCACATAACTTATTCAAGTTTACAATGCTTAGACATGAGTTCTTTTATTGAGTTCGAGTATAACCTTAGCTTAGAGCCTTATGGAAACAAAAGTTGATGACACTTTCTCCTAGGTAGCCAATTAGGCCTACTCACCACCTTTAAAGTTGGGTTTGAGATGCCCTTTCCTGAACCCAAAACCAATACCACCTTTCAAGTTGGGTTCAGGATGCTCATACTCTAACCTAACTACTCGAGTCTACTTTTTTCTATCAACTCTCTACATGGTTGGGATTTAACATTTAATGCTAATGTAACCATAATTGGACCCACAAGATGGTGGTAAGACATGTCCACGTGTAGAACCTAGCATAGCTATCTAGTTTGGTCTCTAGTACTAACCAAGGCTAGTTAGAAAGTCCAAGGCTTTAATTGATTTCATTATAGAGCTCTCCTTTATTAAATTGCATATACATTCCCCATGAAAAATCTCCAAGAGTCTCTATATGATCCTTTATCCCTGGAAAGAAAAAAGTTATTTTCCTAATGTACAAATCAATCTTTATTTGAGCATAAAAAACAAGCTTGCTTGAATATAAGGCCTTTTCTATCTACGAAAAAAGATAATGACACGACCAAAAGATTGATGTCTTATCCCAAGTGCAGGAGTGTTGAAGTAATAAATAACCCGATAAGACTAAAGTCGAACCACAGGGAGGTTAATTATATAAATTATAGATAACAACAATAACAACAACAACAATAATAACAACAATAATAATAAGTTAAAGAGAGCTTTGAGATGTGATATTGATGTAAGGATTAAACAAGGATAAAATAATTGTCAAGGTTAGAGGATCCACTAATGATATTTCAAACAAGTATAGTATAAACTCTTTTTATTACTCAACTGGAAACCACACACTAAGGAGGTTCCAATCGGATTATAAATTGTTAACATGATTACATTAGTTATCTTATTCGAATAATGTTCATACTTGTAAATGTTGTCAGATATTCATGATTATAACTTATGTTAACAATAAATCAAGTTCCTTTCATAGCATAGGTGTCGGTTATACCATACGATTGGGCTATGAAAGTGCCAAGTATTTGTTGTACCAAGGTTTATACAATATAAATCTAGATTAACCATTTAACAAACAAAGTATTAAAAGTGAACAAGATAACAAATATAAAACATGTTAGTATCAAACATTAAGGTCCATGTTGAGTTTATATTATACTTATTCTTACACCATTAGTGTAACCTTTTCACATTGACATGATAAACTTAGCTAAACATAATGAAAGAGAGAAACATAAATAAACAAGGAAAGGAAATGAAAAGCATAAGTAAGAGATTAATATAAACAGAACTTAAACATTACAAAATATAAAGAGAGAGCAAGAGCATGATCTTGATCTGAAAACCAAGATGTCTAAATACATGGCAAATGCCTCCTTTTATAGGCCAAAATTCAGAAATATAGATTTGTTGACTAATTGTTTAGTGGGTGGCCACATCTTGACTTGGTGACAATCCTTATCTTCTTGTCTGCCAAAAACGTCATTGATAACATCATAATTTGAACAGACTTAAACATGAAAGTTCTAGGAAATTGTCTCAGATTTCCAGGGTAAAAATTTAAGATCATTTGGACTTCTAAAGCTCGAGATATGGGTTGAACATTGAACAGTATCTGGGCTGCAGGACAGATTCAGACTTCTTCGTTGTTGCTATAATTTGGACTTGAAAACGGCCTTTTTTAAATCTTGGACTCCTCATGAAAGTTTTAGGACTACGTATTAGATTTCTATTCATATAAAGCAGACCTAAATCCAAGATCTACAGCTCTAGATATGACCCAATGATCGAACAGTGTTCCAGTTTGGACTGAACCAACATCTTTTTTCTAAGTTTGGCCCTCTCTTTGTCCTTTCAATTTTCATACTTAAACTCATCAATCAATCCTTTCATTTATGTGATAGGCCTGCATTTAAGATGAACATTTACCATAAATTAAAGGTACCTTATGGTATCAGATTTGTTATTATAAAACAAGCTTTAATTAAGGAGTTATTGATACTTCAAGTGCAAAATGACGATATAAAACTATGATAAAAATGCTCTTTTAAGTACTAATCAGATAACTTTACCTAAATACAACTTCATTATCCATAAAGACATAAATGGACATTTCTCTCAAATCAAATGGTGAACTATCACCACACAGGGACAAAGAATTGGGCTTATATGATGAGTTTCTCAATTGTATCTTCCTCGAAGTAGATCTTTTTCACATTTTTTTTATTAAGTCTAGGCCCATCTATCTTAATACAAAGGTGCACAATATATTATAAATAAGTAAAAATTAAAATAAAAAAAACATAAGCAGACATAAGGTAAGGTTTCCTGCATACCTACTACATTACCCTTCAAGGTATGTGCATTTTAGATAAAAGGTTAATGTTATATTAAAATTTTCATTACTGAAAATACCTATACAATAGCTTTTTTTTCAAATCCCGATCTTGAGTTTTATAGACCCTTTATAGCTTTTTCTTCTTGAAGTTGAGTAACAACCTCCTCTATGGATAAAGAATTGGACTCATACTATAAGTCCCTCAATTATCTCTTCCTTAATGTAGATATTTCCCTCGACTGCTTTTTCGTTTTAGGCCTATCTACCTCAATAGTAAGGTGCATAATACATCAGGAACAAATACAAATTACTTTACAAGACATACACATGAACATAATGTAAGGTTTCTTACATAACACTATGTTGTTTTACATGGTGTGTGCCTTTTAGACAAATTAAAAGTATTCGTATAATAACTTTTTTACCTTTAACAAGCATAGTCTTTAGTTTTATAAACCTTTTAGGTCCTTCAAAAAGTAAAGCATCCTTATATGTTTTAAGCCCCAACTAGGTGGATTGCTACCCTATACTTCATTATGCGCCACTCTCCCCTCTATTTTTTTTTTATGTTCTGTCTTACCATGGAAAAATAATTTCACGAGACTTTTTACCTGATAAAAGAATATGTAGAATCAAGCTAGTTCATATGTCTCACTAACACATCTCATCAACTGATAGTAGTATCTAAATACTTTAAGGGATTAATCTTCCCCAAGTTGTGTATTTCTCGAAGGCAGTAAAGATTGCCCACCCATTTAGGTATATTTAGCTTGTATAAATGTTATAGTAAAATAAAATCATGAATGCAAAACTAGTAAGGGGTAACTCATGCCCATACTTTACATGCAAAACTAGTAAAATATGCATAATTATATTTTACCCCTTATACGAGCCTTTTCGGGTTGCCTACTAATCCTTTCTAACTGGAGAAGAATTTTGGCCATGTACCCTTTTCTTAGTTAGA
>Ga0325410_1006134_pt1 | contig 13214 bp, 6 predicted proteins | sample PopdelMetagenome_16_FD_206182 | JGI IMG/M metagenome (GOLD analysis project Ga0325410, IMG submission 206182) | Populus deltoides microbial communities from Bellville, Georgia, United States - Xylem-PdIQD-R3 | ecosystem: Host-associated > Plants > Phyllosphere > Stem > Wood/Secondary xylem... | reverse complement strand
ATAGTCAGGTTATCAAAAATAAAAAAATATATTCAACATAAAAAAATACAATTAATTTCACTAGGTAAAAATTAATTTTAGAATTTTTAATGGTTAATTCATTAACTTTTGCGTTGTTTGAAACGAGGCCTAAACAAACAATGTTTTATAAGAAATTAATTTTTTTTATTTAAAATTATGATTTTATATAATGAAATTATTTTGATGTGCTGATGTAAAATAAAATTATATATTTTTTATTAAAAAATATTTTAAAAAACAATTATTAGTATCCACGTGTTTAGTTTAGATTAGACGAAGAGGAGTCGAGTCTAAAGATGTCCGATTAATATTTAATAAAACAAGATGTTGATCGTTAGACAAAAGCATGTTCTTTAAGAAAAATATTGAGCAAGTGAGAATGCTTGTATGGGTCAAAAAGTGATGCTTTAGCAGAAATCAAAGGATCTAAGCTAGAAGGAGGGCAAAGCAGTCGTCAGGTCTCTTATCATCTTACAAAAAGCAAGAAAAAATAGGAATTTGTCTGTTGAGTGACAGACTATACATGCAGTACTTGTCTCATGGGGCTCCAAGTCTTTTTCCAGCGTATGTATTAATTCCTTGGGCAAACAATTGAATACCATAGAAAGTACAATAAAATGGCGTCTGATGAAAGGATCCTTGATTAATTTGAAATTTGTTTGTTTCTGAAAGCATCCTTCACACATTAATTAGTTCTTCCGTCTAAAAGTATTTTGAATTATTTTAATTAGTTGATGTAAAACAATATTAATTTAATTTATTTTTAAATAAAAAAATATTAATTTAGGAGGGACTAGGCTGTTTCAAAACTTAATCCCTTCATCTTTTTCTGCACATGGGGTCTTGCATGAAAGCAAAATGCACTTCCAGATCCCAAGGTTTCAAAAAACTACGATAATGGAGTGATAATAAAGTGAAAGTGTTTCGAAACTTCTAATCTCTCGCTTTTGGAACCTTTGAGATTTGGATTCTTTACCTGATCAGACGAAACTCATAAAGGGAAAGAGAGAAGGAATCGATATCTTTCATATGATGCCAAATATTCATGTCATGATATGTGCAAAATCTTTCTTTCCTCTTTTGCTGTGCTGTGCACATATGGCATAATTAATTAGCTTATGCCTTGGATCATAGACAACGTGGATGGATGATATTCATTTCCACTCACGCTACTTTAGATTATGTATATGATTAGATTGTGAAAAATAATCAAGAAGGTGATTAATTAAGTAGAATTAGCAAATAGAAACTGCTGCTGCTGCTGCATTTTGATGTTTCTTTAATTTCAGCAGAACTCTCATGTTGAATCTACATAACAGAACTCCATGGATCCTCTATCTAGCAACTCCTCTATCATTTGCTCTATATGGTGATCTTCAAGTGACTTAAAATGTTCTTGATGGTCATCGTTCCCCGCTTGACTTCCCCCCCCAACCCAATTCCCCTCCTGCCATTTCGAGCCGTTTTCGACAGTTTTTCCGGCAATGCCATGGCTGGTGCCAAAACTGGTGCATTGTGCATCATGTGACTGTTTTGTTACATTTTTCTTGGTTGCTTGTAGAGAAGTCATGTGACATTTATGTAGCTTGGCTGCCAAGGTAGCTGAGAGAAGCTTTGACGATGATGATTGGGGTTCGTTGGGGTTGTGAGGGAAATTTGTACGTGCTTTTGGCCCGCACATTAGCCTTGCTGCCTCGTCGTATGCCCGTGCCGCGTCCTCGGCCGTTTCGAATGTGCCTAACCATATTCTAGTCTTCCTGCAGCCCAAAAGAAACACGAAACGTTTCATCTTAGTACAAGAATTAAAACAGTTCGAAACTCGCTCAAGACTCTCATTAGTGCAGAAAAACAACATAAAAGATCTGGGATTCGTGCGTGTTCCTGTAAAAAAAACGTTTCTTAAAGTTTTCTTTTGGACATGTAAAGAAACCTTTCTTTTGATGAAAGAAAGAGCTAGAAACGTCTCAAGAAAGTGGAATTACAGGAGAGGATGGCGAATTTCTGAAACCCAAGAACCCCAGTGCCTTTGACGGACGCCACGATATCGCTGTTGTGGTCTAGTCATGGTGCTTGAGATAAGAAACGTTCAAATGATTTAGAAGTCTGATGAGTGTGAAATGTTCTAAAAGAAGCTTGTAAGAGCGTATGAGGAGAGGGATTGAGAGTGGCAGAGCCATGGAGGTTTATATAAGGGCCCTTTGCGGCCATAAATTAGCTGGTGGGCCCATGAGGGTCACTGCCACCCTTTCGGTCTTTCCTTCTCTTCTGGTTAAAATCAGGTTCCATAACATTTTCACACCTGAATCATTGAGGTTGTGGTAATATAAGACTTCATTTACTAATTTGGTCTATTTTGTCCTCATATTATCATCTATTAAGTAAATTAAGGTCTGTTATTTCACAGATAAAAATATAGAAAAAAAAAAAACGTTGAATGAGGCATCATATTATAGTGGACAATACTGGATAAATAATTATTTTATCTTTTATTTGGTGTGTTTTGGATTGGACTGGATAATTTATTTTATTTTGTGTTTGCTAGATATTAGACGAGACTCGGCCGATCCAAGGTTTAGATCATTCCTAGTTTAAAAAAATAAAGGAATTATTAATCTGACCTGACCCGGTCAAAGACTCGAGTCAACATGCGACCTGATCGTCCTAAGATAAACCACGGATAAAAAATGCATTAAATCTTTCTTATGTTTTCCTGGTCAAAACGAGGTTGCTTTGATTTTCTTTTTAATTTGGGTCAACTTAGGTTGGCCCTTCCAATCCGAGACTCGGGCTTTACCCCAAGTCGACTCCTGGATAAGATTTTAAAACTATGATAATAACAATTTTTATCCTTACATTGACTCTGTTTAATGGTCAACCCAGTCTATGACCTGAGTCTGGTCCCGGGTTCACCCCTGAATCTAGTTTTAAAACTATGATAACAACTATTTTTATCCTTACGTTGACTCGGGTTAATGGTCATCCTAACCCATGACCCGATCCTAGCTCCGGGTTAACCCCTATTCAGGTTTTAAAATTATGACAATAACCAATTTTATACTTATGTTGGCCTATGTCAATCATAATTTTAAAACCCGGCCCGGCTTGACGGGACGACCCAGGACTCGAGTCAACTCCTAGTCGAGTTTTAAAATTATAATAACAATTATTTTTATCTTTGTGTTGACCGGGATCAACTAGATTAACTCTTACGCAGAGAATTAGACAAGCTTTTCTTACCCCTTTTAACGGTCATTCAGCATACCAAACACCACTTTAATATTGTTTAGAAAGACAACATTGATTTAAAATTTTTCAGTTGTTATATTGGTTTGAGTTGTTAAAACAACAACATTGAACGATGTGTCATCTATTTTTTTATTTTTTTATACCACAATCAATTTTTTTCCTGAAATGACATCAACACTACAACATTTAAACTACCCTTCAAATTCAAAAATATACTATGAGTGACATAACAAATAATTGTTCGAGGATACAATACACAAAATTGATAGTGCATGTCTTATTCTTTCACAGCCTCAATAATTTAGGGGTCAAATAAATGTAATTAAACCCTTAAAAAATCATCATCCCATGGGTAAAAAGAGTTTTTGCCAGCCCTTTTTGGTAGCTTTCCAGGCGAATTTCAGAACCCACAAAATCATACAGCAAACAGAAGCCCATAATTAGCACGAGCCTGGAATTATGTTATTCTATCGTGCACATTGCTAGAACCTGTATGAATATGTGCTTTCAATGACAGATTAATTATGTGGGCACGGACCTTCACATTGAACAATAATAACAATACGGCTTGTTTTTCTTAGCTCAGTAAATTAATAGCATCTATTTTGATACTTCTAGACCTCCCAAGGCATAAATTTCCCGAGCATAATTCAGGTGACTGTATCCTCCATTAAAGAGGTGAGTGGAGCAACAGTATACGTGCCTGCCTTTCTTTACTCGCAGGTCTCTTCACAATTAGCATATTTTACCTCAAAATCTACACCACCCAGATGTCTGTCTTTAATGTGGTAGTTAGAGGACAACGGTCTGAGGCTTATATAATTTAACCGTGTTTTTTAAAAATTTAAATTTTTTTATTTAAAATTATATTTTTATGTTTTTTAGATAGCTTTATATGTTAATATCGGAAAATAACTTTTAAAAAATTAAAAAAAAATATTACTTTAATATATTTTTAAACAAAATTCACATAACTCACAACAACCCAAGATCTGCCGTACATTAGTTAGGTGAAGACAGAAACCATGTCTGATGTATTTTTCAAGCCCATGCCCTGTCTCCTCTCCCTCTCTCTCTCAGGCTTGGAGGCTAGCAGCTGCTATTTTTGACCGTAATGATTTTGCTGCATTAGGCAATCCAAGTGATGCGAAACATGTAAGATCGATTTAGACGTCAATCGTTTGCCCATCTGCATGCTTCACTCACGATGTGTAGTTAGGTCACACCCTCATGCAGATGCTAATTTTGTTGTGCAACTACCACTTAGATTGCCCAAAGGAAAAGGGCCTTCTGCGTTGGAGATCAAATGCATGTTTGAATGAATATGGAGCTGAGATGATACCTTACATCATATTTCTTGGAACTTTTCACAAGATGATGGACGATTTTGCATAGATTCGGGGGAAATGATTTGCTACTACGTGCGTAATGTCTATCGATCGATTCATATACTTTGAATTTATTTATTATGTATTGAATCGAAAAGGCCAAAAGTGGATTCCATAAGCCAATTAATTCCCACATAAATGTAATATAGAAGGGAGTGCTATACGCTTGGTTCAAGAAGTCCCTGTGATTTTGATTTATGTCACATTGACCACTATGATCTTAGAAAATGTAATTGGATTCTTGATTTTTTTAATTCAAGATTAAGCCAATCCCTCCATCTATTCCCATATTGGAGTTTTTGTTTGTCAAAGAAATAATTCAACTCAAAAGTTTAAGTTGTTAGATAAAATCTCAAGATATGATTTATATTATTCTCTAACACACCCCCTCAAATAAAAGTTTTTTGGACTTGAAATTTATACAAACTCACACTACCTTAAGCTTAATTTTTATAAAATAAATAGGGATGGTAAAATTCAAACTCGTGACCTTTTAGTCATCAAGGCTCTGATACTATGTCAAAAACCTATATCAATTCAAAAGTTTAAATTGTTAGGTGAGGTCTCAAGATATAATTTATATTATTTTCTAACCGTGTTGGAGATAAAATTCTGATCATAATAGCATACGTATTGATTGGTTGAGAAGTTTGATCATTGACCATTATCTGGAAGTCATGAATCATGGATGCTAGCTAGCAAGGTGTGATAGTCAAATATCCATATATACATACAAGGCCTGGTGTATAAAGTATTATAAACTAAAAACCGCGTGGCTTCATTGAAGATGTTGAAGAGAAGCCCTTACTGGACACAATATACATAGAGGGTTCTCACAAAGCATAATAGAAAACGATAGCTAGGCCTCCCAGATCTTCATGATCTGGAGTGTCTGTCTGTATGCGATGTATAGAAATCAACAACAATGGAGAATTAAATCCCATGAAGAAAATTGTTTCCAACCACTCTCTGAAGGGCGATTAGCGTACGTGATCAAGGTGATCTCTTTTTGTTGCAAGCTTTTGGAACAAGAATTAAACATTCCAACATGCAAATCTACAAAAGAAAGAGACGGAACAAGTATGGTAAAAATTTCAACATCTATAGCAGAACATGTCCACCTCAAGACTTGGGATTTTACAAGGCAACAAGCTTGAAAAGGAGCCCCGTTCGCGACTTGGAGAAAAAGTAAAGATAACGCGTGCTGTGATAATCATACACAAGTCCAAAAAACAGGAGGAACAAAAAAAAAAAAAAGGTGATATTTTCTATGAAGGGAACAGCACTGTCTTTTGTATACATGGCATTATAATTTATAGGTTCCTTTCTTGACATTTACTCAAGCAATGAACAAGACTGCTGTCATGCACTTGAATTGTAATCTTGCATGCAATTCCAAGCCTTCACAGAAAGCTTGATGGATGATCAGTGGGCCCATCCCCACTGCAATATTACACTCCAACACTGAGCTTGTTTTGCCCACTCATGACATTGTTTTTGTTGTTATTAACTCTTCTTTAGTGTCCGAACTTTCACAAATTCAAATCTCACTGGCACGGCTTGCTTTTGTGTTTCTTCACCAACAATTGATTGTTTTTTTAATATTTAAGCAATCATCTTTATATTTAATCAGTCATTTGATACGTATGGAGGTTAGAATCCACCGCTTATCGCTTGTCATGACTGCTTGCATGAAATCTTATCATAATAATTTATTTGCACGCGTATCAATTTGCATGAAATCATTATCCCTGATGTTCATATCAATTTGTCCCATGGAATTAATTGTTGTATTTAATGTAAAAAGAAATTCAAGCTTCGATATAGAAACAAAATTAGCTATGCTCCTCATCTTCACAAATCTCAGTGCAGTATCGCTGTCGGGATCCCAGAGATCTTTGTCGCCTGCAATTCAGCACTTCAAATTTGACCATCGTGAAGCTCCAGTCACACAAGACTTTACTATATTTCTGTGTACTGTTTAACAGGACAGATTGCAAGCTCAAAGGACCCTGTTGATACCACCAGATCACGAAAGATTTGCTGTTGATTTTCTCCCCATGAGGAAATGTATGAAGATTCTCATCATAAACCTTTCTGTCAATGACTATAAAGATTTATCTAACATTGGTTAAATACCAAAACAAGACTACCCACAAAAAAAAAAAAAAAAAAAAAAAAAAAAGTCAACAAACATGGCATGCACTACTATATAACAGGACCGCTAAATGGGGGACCTAAAGCTGGGAAAATCATTCATCTACATGAACTCTTGTCACTAATCCAAACTCTATTGACAACTCGTGTCTCGGTTAATAATAATAGAAAAAAGGGCCATTTTTTCTCTGCCCGGCCTTTCTGAGACACTTCACCTTCTAGTCGTTCCTCCAGCCCTTGGCTTTCCTTTGACTTCAGATTCCTGTAGTTTAAAAAACACCATTGCATTGCATGATGCCCGTTTACTATGGGAATGCTCAAGTAAAAGTAATATAAGACTCGAGCTCAAATTAATTCACTTGTACCTGTGGTAAATGCAGATAGATGTAGGTCTTAGCTGTCGCTGGGTTGTGATTTTCAGCACCCTTGCTCCAATCATAACACACCTACAGAAAGTTGAATGAAGAATCGGTGTTATTATGCGTAATGCTTAGAGAATCTATTCAATGCAGTTAATAAGACCTCTAGTAATTATTGTCTCTCTTCAAAGAGACAGTGATCATTGGAAGGGAATATAATCACAGGTTATAGAAACCAGAAAATGGTGCATACCGAGTATGCAAAAATCGAGCCGTCGTTATTGAATGCACTGCAGGGTATTGGTAGAGGGCATCTTAACATGGCCTGAAATTCAGATAAAGTGTATTATACAACCGAATGCCTTAACTTGTAAAGATAAACATGAAAGCCAATGTTATAAAACTAGTCTAAAAAAAAAAAAACAAGAAAAATAGTTGAAATGAAAGATCTGGAGATAACCTTGAGTCTCTGCTTGCTATCTTTGTCCCAAAAATTAAAAGAACCATCAGATCCAGCAGTTGCAAAAGTGTGATGCACCTAAAAAAAGCAAGATGTATACATGTTATGAAGTGGGCATGACCTAAAAAGCATATATTTTAAGGGTCAACAAACCAGTTTAAAAATAATAGGTATGCAAGAGAGAGATTATATGTTCAAAAGTAATACATGCACTGATCAGAGAAATCTCCTAACACTGATCATCTCTACCACAGTTCTCTTGCTACTGATGTGACCAAGGAAACCTGTTATTTCTAAAAAGATTCTACAGTACACACACGCACAAAAAAAACAGAGTATATAGAAAGCAGGAGCAAATATATGCCACGAGACTTGATGGTGCAAGGTAGAAAATGAGGCCTGCAATAATATAGTATCGCTATGGAGCTACCATCCAGCTCAAGTCAATGTATGGTAGCTTTGCTGACACCAATAGAATAACTCAGTCCTCCAGAATAGAAATCCATGTGCACACGAAAAAAGTGAAGTGCTTGAGATATGGAATACGGATGCAACAAGAAGTATAATTTTTCTACATATGGTTTCTTTATATCCCCAACTAGTTTGAGATTGAGGCTTGGTTGCTGTTGCTGCATGGTTTCTTTATATGCCATAACAAGTTCCATATTCCAAGCAATTGGATGAGTATAGCTTTAGTTCAAATGATCACTTTTCTGGTTAAAGATTTTCTCTGACAATAAAACTATAGTTCTATAAAACTAATGCTGCTGATATCAAGATTTTCTCTAAAAATAACATGCTACCACAAACATCCAGTGACAGCAAAGTGATATTAAGAATAGTAATAGTAAAACTTACTGGGTGAAAGTTCAAGGAGTTGACTGAGTATATCTCATTGTTATCTCTGTGGCATTTGAAGGTGAAGTTTTTGCTTTGTTGAGCTTCATCCAGATGATGTACACCAACCCTTCCCTCAATTGAACCGACCTATACATAAACACAGAACACAATCCGGATAACTAACTACTATCATCAAAGAAATAATATTTTCAATATGAAACAAGAAACAATCCAGTTCCTGCCAAGAAGTATTAAGAGTCCGTAGATGACTAAGGATTGTTAGAACATGATAACATATTTGAAGAGGAAAATGAGATGAGAAGGAAATACTAATTCTAACCCTACATACCGATAGCATGGAATACCAATCAAAATGCTCTTAAAAGGTACCACAAGTCCAACAAGGAAAACCAAATTTCAAACTACAAATTGAACTTGGAAACTAAGAGAACTATAAGCACAAAGAACGTAATAAAAATGACAAGAATTCTAAGTCTGAAGCAGCTCCATTTAACTGTTCACAAAACAAACACGTGGTCTACTATTTTTGTCTATCCTTGCTGCAATTTATTATTTCACTGATCACTTGAGTCGTGAGAGTTGAAGAAAGTTTTAGAATTAAACAACCAAGAATTTATTTATTTGTGCACATGTGCTAGTGCCCTTGTGTGTAAATCGCAGAAACTTGGTTGCCTTGGGGGAAATACAAAAGCCAATATAAGTGAGCACATGCCAAGAAGCCTATGTCTACTATTTCTCTATCCTTGCAGAAATTTATTATTCTCCTGATCACATGATTCATGATAAATAGCAAAAGTTGGGACTTAAAACAACAAAAGAACAGATTGAGGATTTTCAGTTTCCGCAAATATGAGTGTGCTCTTGTGTGTACATTGCACAACGATTCATTCTAGTCACTTGAAACAGGAGGATAAAAAGTCATTATAAGTAAGCACGTACCAAGAAGCCTTGTTGATCAGGAAAGGCTGCAACACATCTTGTCTGATATTTCAAGGGTGAAGCGATTTTCTTGAACTCAGTCTGTCAGCATTTAAACATTTATCAGAACAGAACTTTCTCTCAAAAAATAAAAAAAGCGATTACTGTAGAACAATAAAAAGCAGAGGATTAGAACCCTAACCAGCAATTACTAAAACTAAAAAATTGTTCCTTGTAATGATTTTCTCCAACTTTTCTGGATAGGATATACAATAATATGGGAAACATCATCTCATCCTAAATGGGTGGAGAACCCAAACATCCTTGAACTCTTTAATCCCCAAAAGTCTAATTTCTGTTGTGCCAGTAAAATGTAAAAATAGAGAAGTCATAGATAAGACAGGAATTTGAAAAGAAATAACAAACCCAAATCCCAGCCTAAAAGGCATCAGGTGTCAGACATAATTTATCAAGTTTTTCTGCATGATCTCATCTCAACCAAAAAGGGAAATGACAAGTAAGAGGACACTTTCAAATACAATTATAGAAACAGGACACAGCCTCACATTAAAAAATGATACTCACACAAACAAACAATTTACTTGGAAAATAATAGAAATGAAAAATGAGGAGCGACAAATAATCTGATTTGTTTAAATGCATCTCAGGGCCATCATGGTATTTGATACCAAGGTCAGTGTGGTAACATAATTTCTTCATCATGGAACAAACAGAAACTAATAAATTTGCTGAACACACTGTTCTACTCCACTTTATGCGCTGTTATATAAAACCAACTTTGTTCTCAGGTGTGTACTACTCTGGAGCTATTCTAAAGCAGCACCATCTTAGATCTAAGGCATTTTGAGAAAGAACTGGAAAATACCTCGACAAGCATCTGATAAGTTCAAGCTCACATGCTAAATCATGTCATTTCAATGCTTGTAACTTAATCTACTGTTGTTATAATCACTATTCTAAAATGCTAATGTTGAACATATTTTTTTTTGGCAGAAAATTAAAAGCTATATAAAATTATGGGGCGGTGAAACTTCACTTCAGTAAAACCAATTAGAAACTCAGGACCATGAGAAACCATTACCTGAGGACTTTGCAGGTTATAAACTATCATGTTTCTGTCTGCGGTGCCAACAACCATCAAAGGATACCGCACCGTCATTGCATAACAGCGCTCACCAAGTTGCTGAGTGTGCACTGGATTTGCCTGCCTTAAATCCCAGTACCTAAACTCAGCCAAAAAAATTTGAAAAAGTAGCCAGTGTAATTTTGTTTCAAGTGGTGCATGTAAAAGATAAAGAGCACAAGCTGAACTGAATATAGCAGTATAAATATTACAAGAAACTCCAAAATGTTGGATCATCTCCTAAACCTGTCCTCAAACCCTATGGCCAGTCATGATCACACATGCAATTAGGAACACCTTCAAACTAAGCAAACAAATAATATGAACCCAATGAGAAAAGAAGAGATCATTAAATATTGCATGTTTATGGTTATTTTTGCCTTTTGCCATGAAGTAACATAACTAACAAAATACTTGGATGCATAATAATAGATTTTCAAAAAACAGAGTATGAAAAAAATGCTAATTTTGAATTCAGCTAATCTAAAAGCCAAAAAAAAAAGGAGCCAAAAAATTGCTAAGAGAGCAGAATTAGCAGTTTACCACTGGTCAGAACACCTACTGAGGTATTTAGCTATCATGCAGAGAAACTGTTAAATTAAATGGGCAGTGACATGAAGGAAGGAGTCTTACTTCAAGGTTTTGTCCCAACTTCCTGTGGCTAAGCAGTTCATCTCTGGAATCCATGCAATCTCTTTGATAGGGGCGTCATGCATCGCAACAGTTACTGGTTGACCACCAGATAGCAAAGGCCACATCTTAACTTGCTTGTCACACCCTCCAGAAAAGACGGTCGTTCCATCATCCTTCCAAGTTGAGCACAACACCTTCAATATCAATATAAAAAAGGTATAAACAGAGTTAGAATCACAGGGATTTAAGAATATCAGTATCAATAAATGACATTGTAAACAAAAAAAAAACTTGATAATTACTGGTTGGTCATGGGATATCGAAGCCTTGGCAACACTGCCTACATTGGTCCCATTCCTTGTAATTTCCCAACATCGTACCTACAAAATTTTTCAAACAGCTCATGTATGAATTCTAAATTTTGAGAACAATTGAAATAAATAGCAAACAAACTAACAGAAGGAAAGTAGCGAAAAGTTGGAAAAGAAGGGTTGTGTTTGCTTGTTTTCGGTTTTCCAAAAAAAAAAAATGTACGCTAACTGAATATGAAAATTGTTTTTTGCTTAGAAAACACATGTTTTCTAATTCTCCAATTTTATAGAAAATCAGAAAACACCAAAATAATTGTTTTCCATATTCTCCACTATAAAAATAAGAACTTTGTTTGGTTCATTTAATGTTTTTAGGTCATTCCATGAATAATTTTTCATTTAAGCCAATCAAGTCTCTTGTTTTTTTATTTTCAAAAATTTGTATTTAAAACATTTTCCCTAAGCTTTCCATGAAAATATCTTTTTAGAATACACAAGAAAAAAACAACAAAACTAGAGATGGAAATAAAAAAATAAAAAAAATATTTTCTAGAAATAAAAACAACCGGATGTCTACGAAAACTAAAACTAACATAAAAAATTAAAATATCAAAATAATGATGTTAATTGAATCGCTCGCTTTTAACAAATATCAATTCATCGATAAACTCTCTTAGCAAATTTTAAAGAACATAAAAACGAGATAGTGAAACCTAACACATTATACAAACCTGATTGTCCCAAGAAGTTGCAACTAAAAAATTGGCTTTGGGACTGAAAGAGAGACTCGAAACTGAGTCACTGGGAGGATGCGAAACCTGTAATCAAATTAGGCATAAGAAAGAGAGAGAGAAAGAAAATAGTAGCTAAATTCCAAAACCAATTACACATAAGATACCAACATTTCAATGAAATAGTACTTGGACTTGATCACTAAGCATAAATAAATAAGACTGGATAAAAAATAAATCAAAGCGTCAAAACAGCTAAATTATGTGTGAAATCTAATTTTTGCTACTATGTTTACATTATTAGCACAGATCTTCGATTGAACTAAATACATGATCAGGCTAGAAGAAAAAAGAAAAAAGGCTTAAAAATTCATCCTTAAAAAATCATTATAAGCAAGCAAAACACACAGATGAGGACGTGAATTAAGTACTAAAAACAATACTAGAAAACATTTGGTGAAAAGGAATTACCTCGATGGATTTATTAGGGTTTGTATTAGCAGTCGCGGCAGCACCAAAAGCAGACATTGCTACCTGCAATAGATAAATAAATATAAAAAAGAATTCTATCAGAAGCTGAAAGAAAAGGTGAAAAGTAAAGATTCAAATAATCTGTAATGAGCAGAGGAGGAGGAGATGCAGGGAGTGTAGAATTACAAGAGAGTGTGGAATATAGGAGGAGATGCAGGCAGGAGGGGGTTTAAAAGTAGAGGGGGAAAGAAAGGTGATGCAATTGTAGGGTGACTTGTCTCTCTGTGTGACTGCTAATATATGAGCTTGAAAGGGAGAAGGACGAGCTGCGTTGTACGGACGCTGGGTGGTGACCGAGCCAGTTGCGTAGGAGGGGCCCTGGACGGTTAGTCCACCGCTTGGGCTGGGCCTATGGGGCTTTGGTTTAAGCCTTATGGAAGTGGTAGAGAAGGCTTGGAGCCCCACAATTGGGGTGTGTTGTGCTTTGAATTCCGTGGGTCCTTTATTAGTTTTA
>Ga0325410_1006126_pt1 | contig 13217 bp, 9 predicted proteins | sample PopdelMetagenome_16_FD_206182 | JGI IMG/M metagenome (GOLD analysis project Ga0325410, IMG submission 206182) | Populus deltoides microbial communities from Bellville, Georgia, United States - Xylem-PdIQD-R3 | ecosystem: Host-associated > Plants > Phyllosphere > Stem > Wood/Secondary xylem... | reverse complement strand
CTTTCATTTGCATGTCTCGCAAATTCAAAGTGTTTGATTAATGTTTAGAATTGAAAAGGAGTTCTAATGAAATAAGATTTTAATTTATAATATAAAGAAGAATTAGAAGAAGGACCATATTAAAAACCAAAAAAATTGGAGTCCTTTTCATTATTTTCACATGAAGAACTTCATTTTGATTAATAAAGATTTGGTTTATGAATTTATGGTCCCTGTTGTGTTTGTAATGCACATTTCAGTCCTTAAACTTTGTGTATTTAATGTTCTAGCCTCTGAATTTGAGAGCAAAGAGAGAAAAAGGTAAGTTTGCCACATTTTAACAACAAAACAAACTTGATATTGATATCATATTGATGAGAGGAACACCACGAAGGTGATTTGGAACTTTTATCTTAAAAAAAAAATAGATTGAGGTTTAAAAAGATTTGTTTTCATTCAATTTAATTGAGTTTTTTTATTGATTTAATGGTGTTAATCTTGCTAGGAGGGTTGCTATTAAGGTGGTTTGAAATAGGGGTGAGCCAAAAAACCGAGAAACCTATTAAACCAAGAAAAAATAACCAAAAAACTGAACAAAAAAATCGATTAAAATTTTTTTAAAAAATTTCGGTTCGGTTCGGTTTTAGAAACCTAAAACTGAAAAAACCCCAACCGAACCAAACTGGTTCAGTTAAGGAGGTACTATAAATAAATAAAAAAATGCTTTCTAATTCTTAACCCTAGCGCGTCCAGCTGTCCTTGGCCTTGCTCCTGAGCAAACAAGCCGCTCCCTCAACCCTCACAATTCATAGATCTCATCTCATTCTCAAGTCTCTAACAAAATCAAATTAATCCATCTTCATCTCTATTCTCCTGGCTTTTGTTGTCTGCTGATAGACCTTTAAAGTTCAATCTTCATCTTCAAATCTAAGAAACCAGCCAGTCAGCCACATCCCTCTCCCACACGGACATGACACACACCACATCAGTACACCTAACCTCCAGAGTTCAGATCTAGCAAACCAGTCACCCCTCTTCTCTCACATCCGACCTTGAATCTTGTCACAACTCAGACCATGTATGATTTCTTTTTTCTATCAATCTCTGTTTTTAATTTTTTAACATATGCTCTATGATTTGTTGGTATATCTTTATAAAAATCAGTGTTTAAGCTTATAGTGGTATTTTGGTTGATTTGGGATTCTGAGAATATGCTTAAATTTAGTGTAGGGATGATTTTTTTCAGCATTACTGAAGTTTCCCATCAGAATCTTGACATGTATAAGTTAAAACTTTGCAAATTTACATCAAAGATCAAAACTCAAAGAGTTTAATTGACTAGAATCAAGAAGATTTTTTATTTTTTTTTCATTTTTCCTTCCCGTGAATGAAAGACTGATACTAATGCTTATAGCATCGGCTCTCTTCCCAAATAGTTCAGCAAGATCTAACATCAGAATGACATAAACGGAGAGATGAATAAAAAGATTTAAAATAAATATTTCAAAACCATACTCATCAAACCTAACAATAAGAGGTCTAAAATCATATACCACATAAAGTTGTTCGTGAATAAAATCTACTAGTTGCTGGCTTGACTAATTATCAACTTATAATTAATTATTCATGAAGTGGCTACCAATAGTTCTACAAAATGAATAAAAGCAGACTCTTCAGGCCTATCAATGGGATTCTGGGAATATCCATAAATTTATGATAGTTTTTCAATAAATTGCCTACAGTGATTTATAAAATGAGAAAATATCTTTATAGATTTTTGTAAGAAATGTTTGTATTGATATGTGTTCATCTTTAATTGAGATAGAAGCAAAATGGGTCATGTTCATTTACTGCTTTTGAGTTTTGTCAGTAAGCATTAAGCAGCATGTATATTCCAGCTCCCTATATCTAAAGTATTTATGGATTGAATGTACCTAGCTGTTAGAATAGAATTGAATGTCGTGACAGCGTCCAGCGAGTCAAAAATTGATTCATAATTGGAGTTTGTGCAGTCCAATTTTCAGATGTAAATCATGTGTTAGCTTAAGCGTGTCCAGAATTTTAGTTTTGACTATAAACAGATTTTTTACTATTAGTTTCTTTGAATTTTAGTACATTTAAGTCTATTATAAATTATAGTTGTTAACATGTTTTCATTATGTAATAACAGATGGAAAATCTTTAAATTCAAAATGCTTCATCCACAGGCACTACACCAACATCAACCAATTCTCCAACTTCAAAAACTAACCTAGAATCAACCACTGCAGGATCCACAACAGATATAAAAGGTGAACAATCTCAAATCCTTACATCAAGGAAAAGAAATGCTGACGATAAAAAAAAATCACAAATTTAGGATCACTTTACAAAACTTGATGTTGATCCTAAAGCCCCTAGAGCTGAATGTAATTATTATGGAAAATATTATGCATGTCATACTATTGTTAATGGCACAAGTAATATATGGAGTCATTTAAAAGTGTGCAAAAAGTTTTCTTTTGTGGTTAATAAGAAACAAAAGGTTTTGGTATTAGAACCTAAGATAGAGAAGGGTGAATTGGGAGATCAAAATGTAGGAACTCTTAAGGAAATAAGTTATAATTATGATGAATGTAGACAAGCACTAGCAAACATGGTTATAATTGATGAATTGCCTTTTAATTTTTTGGAGAGTCGGGGATTTAAATTGTTTGCTAGGACCATGCAACCTAGATTTGACATTACTTCTCGTTTCACAATTATGAGAGATAGTTTGAAATTTTATGTTGAAGAGAAGGATAGATTGAGGACAGCTCTTAGGGGTCAACAATTGTGCTTAACAACAAATACTTAGACATCAATCCAAAATATTAATTATATGTGTTTAACAGCTCATTGGATTGATAATGATTGGAATTTGCATAAAAGAATTTTTAATTTTTATCAAGTTTCCAATCATATGGGTGAGATAATTGGTCAAATTATTAAGAATTGTATGTTAGAGTGGGGGATTGATAAATTTTTTACTATTACAGTAGATAATGCAAGCTCTAATAATATAACTATTTTATTTTTGAAAAATGTGATGAAAGATTGGCTAATTAATATTTTGTTAAATGAGCATTTGCAAGTTAGATGTTGTGCACACATTGTAAACCTCATTGTGTGTGATGGCTTGAAAGAGATTAATGTTTTAGTTGTTAAGATTTGAAATGCAATTAGGTTTGTGAGATCTTCACCGTCGAGACAACTTGCATTTAAGAAGTGTGCTAAAAGTTGTATATAAAGTGTAAGAAATCATTGTGTTTAGATGTTGCAACTCGATGGAATTCAACTTATCTTATGCTAGAAGCTACAGAAAAATTTGAAAAGGTGTTTGTGAGGTTAGGTGAAAAAGAACCTAGGTATATGAGTTACCTTTTGGAGGTTAATTCAAAGGGGAATAAAAAAAACATAGGGCCACCTAGTTTAGAGGATTGGGAAAATGCTAGAACTTTAGTGAAGTTCTTGAAGATCTATTATATGGTTACATTGATATTTTCTGGCTCATTGCATGTCACATCAAATTCTTTCTTCAATGAATTGATTTACATGCATAAAAACTTGTTGCAATTGTGTAAAAATAAAGATAATCTTTTAAGTGGAATGACGATGAATATAATGTTAAAGTTTGAGAAGTATTAGAATTGTGAAGTAAATCAGAATTTTTTGTTATATGTGGCTAATGTCTTAGATCCACGTTTCAAGTTGAAATATAAAATTTTATTTTGGTGATTTGTATGATTATGACAAAGCACAATTGCTAATAAATAAGGTGAAAGATACTTTGGTGAGCTTGTATGAGTTTTATTTGAAAATTGATGAAGTGATGGATAATAATAGGCATAAACAAAATGTTAATGCTATTGATGATATGGAGGTAGATGTTAACACTTTGGCTCGATTCAAAAGACATTTACAGGAGGTGGATAGTGTGGAAAATAAAAATGAGGTTGAGAGGTATTTGATTGATGGTTGTGAGGATCCTAATGATAATAAGTTAGATATTTTGGGTTGGTGGAAAAGTAATGCTTTGAAATATAAGACACTTTCAAAGGTTGCACAACATGTTTTTGCTATTCCTATATCCATAGTGGCTTCTGAATCAACATTTAGCACATGCGATCGTACACTCGATCAATTTCGAAGTTCTCTATCTCCAACAACTGTTCAAGCACTCATTTGTTGTCAAAATTGGTTGCATCTTAGATCAATTCCAACTGATATTAGAAGCTTGATAAATGATCTTGAAACCTAAGAAAACCTTGAGTCAGGTAATTGTTTTTTTTATAAACTTGCACCTTTTATTTTATGATTTATTAATTAAAGCGTTTGCAATCATCTAACATGTCTAATTTTTTATTTTGTAGAATTCAGTGGAAAGTTACATCTAGCAACGGATGATAATTAGTTCAAAAGTTAGTTTGATGGTAAAATACTACTTTTTATTTTTACATATTCAAATTTATTTTATCATGTTATAATTTTAGATCTTGAATTCCAGGTTTTGATGTCAATGGTATTAAGGAATCAAAGTGCAATGTTCTTGTCATCTTGATGTGCTTTTCGATTAGGATGATGTGCACAATGAAGATTTTTCATTTATATTTTTTGCATGAAGTGTTTTATTTTTTATGACAAGGTTCTTTGTTGTTTCTTTTTAAGCTCTTTTGAAGACAGTGCTTTATAATTTAGATTTTAACTTGATGTGTGTGTTATTTAAACTCTAATGCAAGAAGAGTCCAAAACACAAATATTAGAAAGACTTGCAACATACGAATACAATATTAGCACTAATAATTTAATATAAATAAATATTTAGTGACAAAAAAATAAATATATTATAGAATCTTGTAACAAAATTAGATAATATTAACATCAATTACAAGCCCATCAGAAAGCCCAAACAAAAGCCCAAACAAAAAATACAGGTTTTTCTGATTTTTATGGTAAAAGAACTGAACCGAACCGAATCAAAACCATTCGATTTGAACCGGTTCCAGTTTGAATTTTTCAGTTTTTCAGAATTTTATTTTGGTTATTTTTTTAAATAAAAATCAAATCGAACCGAGAATGATCACCCCTAGTTTGAAACTTTCATCTTACAAAAAAAAGTAGATTGGAGTTCAGATATATTTTTTCATTTGATTTAATTTTGAGTTTTTTTATTGATTTAATTGTATTTTAAGCATAGAAATGAGTTTATTCTAGCTTTTACAATGTTTATTAGGTGTTTTCAGTTAAAATAGGTTGAAAAATAAATCTTGAAGATTTATATACTCAGACCTTAACTTTTTAGTCACATCTTTAGTTATAGAAATCTAAACAAGCTAATTGATGAGTCATTTCAAAATATAAATGACATATCATCAATTTATTAAAAAAACTAATATAGTGGACGGTGTGTAATTTGTCTTTTTAAAAGATATAACTAGATATATGTGTGGGCCTAATCGAGCAGGCCCTCCCGAGTTTGGCTTTTTTTTAGTGGGCCAACACATGGGGCTAACTTGCTAGGTTCAAGTGCTTGGCCCTTCTTTTAATTATTTTTTAAAAAATAGGTCCATTTAAAAACAAAAAACAAGTCCATAAAATAAGGATTATATTTTCTGCTTTTAATAAAAAAAAAACTCGACCTTGATTGTACCAAAACAATTTGATATGAACTGATTTTCAGTACGATTCGTGTTATTTTATTAAGAATCAACATTTTTTGGTTCAATTCAAGATTTAAGTCCAAACCGAACCGAATCAGACCATGAATCTAGTGATTCGGTTCGATTCATATTAGATGATATATTTAGTGAACTTACCCATATGAGAATTGATATGGAGAGATCACTTATGTTTGTGAAAAGACTCACATGATAGCTGTGTAAGTTATAAATAGACTTGAGATTACCAAATTATCTTATGTCATGTATTATAACCCAATTTTACCCCAATTTATCTTTTAAAAATACAAAAAAAAATTACTTCCAAAAGAATTAAAAAAAAACCCAAAACTATTTCCCAAGTTGAATGGACAAAACTTTCTTACATTTTTCTTAAACAAAATGAATTTTTCAAGGATGTATTTGAACTAAAATTAGTTTTAATTGAAAGAATTAAAAGACCAAGAGTCGAAATTGTCAAATTAGCATAATACAGTAGGTCTTATTAATTCAATCAAAGGCTTAATTAAATATTTTTTTTAATTAAAAGGATTTTGAAATTTAAAGGCCTTTTTAAAAAGCAAAGAAATTAAAGGATTATTTCTAAAACAAGTCAAAGGCTTTCATTGTTTATTGTTGTCCCCTATTAGTGTTGGCGTCGTTTGTTAAAACAAGATCTTGATAGTTTACACCTCAAACTGCTTTGTTGTTTGTTTTCTTAGCACTCTTATCGTTGAGTGTGATGAAAGGGTTTGCACCCTTTTATATAGCATGTCTATCATGCATTCTTATTTGAATGTGTTTAAGGATTAGGATTAAGTAGTTTTGATCTAAAGGTCTACGTTTTTTTTGTGCTATTATTTAAGTTGGTCTTTGTTTAGCTATTTAAAGGGCCAACCTTTTAGCTTCAAACCTTTTGGTTTGGAGAGAATAGGAAATAATAAGAAGAGAGTCCAAGAGTGCTGAGAAAAGTGAAAATACTAAAATATTTTTTACGGTCCGTTTAATTACATATTATTATGCCCAAGTCAGTTTCATTAAAAACGCTCCTTATAGTTTTTTTAATTACACATCATACTTTATAAATTTCATTATCACGTAATTTGTTTCTAGAACTATAATAAAAATCTCATGTCATTTAACTTTCTTTGTAATAATTATAATAAACCCGGTCCCAAAATCATAGTTATTAAACCTGGCCCGGGAGTTGACCCGGCCAAGGGGCCAGGTCCCGGGTTTCATGGGTCAACCCGGGTCAATTCGGATTAACCCGGAAAAATTAAAAAAATTAAAGTTTTAATATTTCATATGAAAAAATCCATGTAAATATAGATTATACATATTATGAAGTTTAAAAGAATATTTAAAAAAAATTTTATCCCACGTTAAAAAGATATTATGTTAAGCTTTTAAGTTGAAGTATTTAAACTAAAAAAGTTTTTTATCTCACATTGAAAAAACATAATATTTTCCCTGGGAACATAGAGTATATATATGAAAGGACTTCAAATCTCATATTGAAAAGATACTATGTTATCCTTTTAAGTTGAAGTATTTAAATCAAAAGGTTTTTTATCCCACATTGAAAAAACATGATTTTCTTCTTGGGAACATAGAGTATATATACGAAAGGGCTTCAAATCTCACATTAAAAGATACTATGTTATCCTTTTAAGTTGAAGTATTTAAATCAAAAGGTTTTTTTATCCCACATTGAAAAAACATGACTTTTTTCTTGGGAACATAGAGTATATATATACTAATGGGTTTCAAATTCCACATTTGAAAAAAAAATATCGGGTCTTGTCCGGGTTCACCCGGGTCGCCCGAGTGTGGCCAGGCTGTTGTCACAGCCGGTCTTTTATTAAACCGGAACCAGTCCAACCATCAGGTCAACCAAGTCCCGGATTGACCTGCCAGGCCGAACTGGATTTAATAACAAGGTTCAAAATGACCCGTGGCATTAGCAGGACAATTAAATGGGAATAAAAAAAACTAAATAATAGTACAAAATTATCAGAGAGGAGAGGTGAAACGAAATTAAAATGGATCACCTATCAAAAGCTATCAAAAACTCAAATAAAAAGAAATTGGAAATTTGGAACCCAAAAACAAATGTAAACAGTGACAGTCTAATCCATTAGTACAAATAGCCATAATCTCATACCAGCAAGTTGGGGCTTCATTTAATGCTCCATCATGACCTCTCAAGCAAGCAAGGCCAAGCAAGAAGAGACAACTTTGTCTCAAATGTAACAATCAGCAGCACGTGCTCCTTTTATCACAACCAGCGAGTGGCAAACCACACTACCCCCCACTTCACTTCTATTGCACTGCTACGATTTGATTGAATCTCGGTCTAGTCCGGTGAATCGACTTGCGACCTAATTAATTTGAAATTAAAATTGGGATAGGTTGATAAAAAAATAAAATAAGTTATGACCTAGTGTGATCTAGCGGATTAATCTGGCGATCCAGTTGACCCAGCAAAACCAAGTTAAAAATCCGATTGTAACCCGTTGATTTTTGTTTTGTTTTTTTACTAAAACGACGTCGTTTTGAATTTTTTTAAAATAAGAATTGACCCAGCTGACCCGATTAAAACCCAGAACCCGGGCCTTGGACCGGGCCGAGTTTAAAAACTATGAATTTACCGGTTAGCATTTAATCTTTTGTTTTTGTTTTTGTTTTTGTTTTTATTCTAGTTCTACTGTAAGTGGATAAGGATAAAATCAGCATTTTACTCTGCATTCTCTTTTAGTACAGCGCTGGATGATTGACCCGCTCCATTATATACGTAAAGTTAATTTTTTTTTAAATGTAAAATAAATATTTAAATATTACTATTTTTTTAGTAGAAAAAAATTAAATTATGTGATGATTTACTCGATGTAACTCAGTTGATTTTACTAATCCAAAAAAAACTCATACAACATGTGAAAACAAATTTTGACTAAACAAAATTTCAAGATGATATATTTTTTTAATATTAGAATAACAACATATTTGATTGATCTTTGACAACCTAGGTTAATGTGTTAAATTCATGACCCGGGTTATAAGATTATGATAACCCTATAGAAAGCAAACAAAATAAATTATTAAGTCTAATTCTCAATCAATCCAAAATTAAAGGATGAAATTGAAAAAAATAAATTAAAAATGACATAAAGAAACAACCCGGATTAACATGTCAAACTTGCAACCTGGGTCATAAGACCGAGATAACCTCATGAAAAACAAATTGAAATAATTTATAAATTTCAATCCCTAACCGGTCCAATATTGAAGGATAAGATTAAAAAAAAAACATAAAAAACAACTTGAGTCCATCATTCAAACTCATGACCAGGATCATCAGACTGAGATAATCTTATAAAAAAAATAAAAAAAAATGACCTGATTTAATCCAGGTTAACCTGTCAAATCCGCAACTTTGATCTTAAAACCATAGTTATTAAACCCAGATCGGCCGGACTGGTCGACCCAGGACCCGGCCGACCCGGGGGCTGGATCGGTCCAGGTTTGTCAAAAGATTGCTCAGTGCAATGACCTGGTCAAACCCGGCGGGTCAACCCGTGACCCGGGCAACCCGGTGTTTTTTTTTCAAATGTGGGATTTGAAACCTAATGGTATATATAATCTATGTTCCCAAGAAAAAAAATTATATTTTTTCAATGTGGGATAAAAAAACGTTTTGATTTAAATACTTCAACTTAAAATTATAACATAATATCTTTTTAATATGGGATTTGAAACCCATTAGTATATATACTCTATGTTTCCAAGAAAAAATCTATCTTTTTTCAATGTGGGATTGGAAACTCATTAGTAAATATACTCTATGTTCCTAAGAAATAAGTTATCATTTTTTTTTCAATGGGGGATTTGAAACTCATTAGTATATATACTCTATGTTCCCAAGAAAAAAGTTATATTTTTTCAATATGGGATTTGAAACTTTTTTGTTTTAAATACTTTAACTTAAAAGCTTAACATATTATTTTTTTAATGTGGGATAAAAAACTTTTTAAAATATTATTTTAAACTTCATTATTTACAATATGTATAGTCTATATTTACATGGATTTTCTTAATTTTTTTCATATAAAATATTAAAACTTTAATTTTTTTAAAATTTTCCAGGTTGACTCGAGTTGACCCATAAAACCCGGGACACAGCTCCTTGGCCGGGTCAACCCCTAGGCCGGGTTTAATAACTATGCTTAAAACTGAAATAACCCTATAGAAAGAAAGTCACAATAAATTATAAAGATCAATTTTCAATCATCAATGTTGGACCTAATGTTGAACAATGAAAATTGTAAAAATTATAATTAAAAAATGAAATAAAAAACAAGCCAAATTAACTCAAGTTAACCGTTAAACACTATTACCGAGTCATGAGACCATGATAACTTAATGAAAAACAAACCAAAACAAATCATGAAACCTAATTCCTAATTAAACAAAATATTAAAAAAAAGGAGAAAAAAATGAGTCAATTAGGTTAACCTGCAACCCAAGTCATGAAATGAAGATAACCCAATAAAAAGCAAGTCCAATGTTGAAGGACATGTGAGTCAGGTAAAAGGACCAATATAACCTCTTAAAAAGAAAAAAAAATGACCTGATTTAACTAAGGTTAAAATGCCGAAACCCGTGATCTTAATTTTAAAACCAAGATATTCTCATAAAAAAGCAAATTAAAATAGATTATGAAACTCAATTCCCAACTCACCCAATGTTGAATGATAAAATTGAAAAAATAAAATAAATAAAAGACACAAAAAACAATCCGAGTTAACTCAGGTTAGTCTATTAAGCATTATTCTAGTGTCATGAGATCATGATAATCTAATGAAAAGTAAACAAAACAAATCATGAAGTTTAATTCTCAATCAAATCAATATTAAAGGATGAAATTAGAAGAAAAAAAACTAATTAAGAAAAATAAAAAAAATTGAGTCAACGAGGTTAACCCACAAAAACAGGTTAACTCGTCAAACCTGAGATTCGTATCATGAAAGTGTAATAATTAAATAAAAAGGAATCTAATATTAAAGAATGAAATTAAAATAAATAAATAAATAAATAAAACATAAAAAAAGCAAAGAAAAAAAAATAAAACACCATTTCAATAAATAACTAGTTGTTGTGCCCACACGTTGCCGCAGGCTTATGACTTGCTTGTACATTGTCATGGATTTGTAAAAAAAATCAAAAAATTGTTTTTTTTTTAAATTATATGGAGAAACATTATTGCAATCCACAATGTTTTCAAGAAAAATTAAACTACAAAGCTAAATTCTCAACCAGCTGAACATTAAAAAAAAAATAGACAAATAATTTTGAAAAAAATCATAAAAAAACAAAAGGAAAAAAAAATCATGTAGGGAAACACTGCAGTAATCTATAGTGTTTTGTGAGGAAATATACAATTGTAATTATTAACCAACTCAATGTTAAAAAAATTAAATCAATAAAGATAATTTTGGAAAAAATCATAAAAAAACGAAAGGAAAAAAAAACTATGCAGGAAAACACTGTAGCAATTTATAGTATTTCATGAGAAAATCTACAATTGTAATTTTCAACCAGCTTAATATTAAAAATAATAAAATCGATAAAGATAATTTTAAAAAAAATTATAACAAAAAAATCATTTGGGGAAACACTTTAGCAATTAACGTTGTTTTAAAGAAAAAGACTATAAAGCTAAATTGATAAAAAGACATGTGGAGAAACACTGTAGCAAGAAAAAAATCATGTGGGGAAACACTATAGAAATCCACAATGTTTTTTTTTTCAAGAAAAAAACTACAAAGTTAAATTATTAACCATTATAATATGAAAAAAATTAAAATTGACAAAGAAAATTCTGGAAAAAAAACAAAGAAAAAAGAAGAAAAAACCATATGGAGAAACACTGTAGAAATCAACAGTGTTTTAAAGAAAAAACTACAATGCTAAATTTCCAATTAGCTCAATATTAAAAAAATAAATTGACAAAAATAATTCTGAAAAAAACACAAAAAAGACAATTTTGGAAAAAAAATAAAAAATAAAAATAAAAAAAACATGAGGGGAAAACTAAAGCTAAATTCTCAACCATCTCAATATTAAAAAAAATTAAATTCAACAAAGATAATTTAAAAAAAAACATGTGGAGAAATATTATAGCAAAAGAAAAACTATATAGGGAAAATACTGTAATAATCTACAATTATTTTTATTAAAAAAACTACAAAGCTAAATTCTCAACCAGCTCAATATAAAAAAAACCGAAATGGACCATTTTAAAAAAGAATCATAAAAAAATAATCAGCAAAAATAATTTTGCAAAAAACATATAATTTTTTTTAAAAGTCAATCATGAGAAAAGAAAAAAAATCAAATATATATATATATATATATATATATATATATATATATATATATATATATATATATATATATATATATATAGCTTCAACAGATAATTCAACACAAAATTCAACATGTAAACTCTAATCTCGCACGTGTTAACTACTGCGCTATAAGACACGATAGATGATAAAATAATTAAAATAATATATTAACTTAGTTTATAGTTTACATGACCATTCACTTTAGTTGTTTTTGATAATTACACGGAGTATGTGCATTTAGCTATTTTTATTATCCTTAAAAAAAGTAAGTTGATTTTTTTATCCTATTAAATAATAAGTTGATTTAACAAAATTAATGTAATTATCTTATATATTTGAAACGATAAATTATATTTGATAAATTCAAATGGTTGTCTGTTTGGTTTTTAGTTTTTAATTTTTCTAAAAAAACCAAATAAAAATTTATAAAAAAATAATGGTATACATAAATATTAATATTTAGTATCAGTGTTTTAGTAATCATTTTTCAATTTTCTTGAGTAAAAATATTATTTTAAAATTTTTTAATTATTTTATTATTTTTGGAAAGTAAAAATTAAAAGATAAAAAAAAAAATTAGAAAACTTTTAATTTATTATGAGTCCAAATAATTGATTCAATAAGTTCTTGCTAATAACCACGACCGTTGAATAGAAACATTAAACTAAAAATCCATACAAAATGAGTGTCTAGAAAGAAAAGGTCATATACAGATAACGAAGAACCAAAAAATTAAATTACCTGGGATGCTTATGCCCATAAGAAATTGCAGACCCATCCATTAACAGTAACAAACTCTGCATAAAATTTCCTTTCATGATATGAGTTACCATCCCTTGATTATTTATACTATCCCAAATATTTGATTGTATTTTTCAATTGAAATGAAATATTACTATGGAAATTACATTGTAAATCCAAAAGATTTTTTTTTTCATTTGTTCAGTTTTTATTCTAATGAAAAAAAATCTAATTCTTCTTTTATTCTTCAATTTTTACTTTCAAAAAAGTAATAAAAGGATGAAGATTTTTAAAACAATATTTTTATTCAAGAAAATTGAAAAGTGAGGGTTCGGTTTGGTTTTCTGTCTTGGTTCTGTTTTTTTGTTGGGTTCGGATTTGCGCACCCTTCCTTACCAATGGGTGGATGGAC
>Ga0325410_1006125_pt1 | contig 13217 bp, 7 predicted proteins | sample PopdelMetagenome_16_FD_206182 | JGI IMG/M metagenome (GOLD analysis project Ga0325410, IMG submission 206182) | Populus deltoides microbial communities from Bellville, Georgia, United States - Xylem-PdIQD-R3 | ecosystem: Host-associated > Plants > Phyllosphere > Stem > Wood/Secondary xylem... | reverse complement strand
TGCATGCTATAAATTATTTGAATTAATCATTTATCTATGTGTAGCTAGCCGTAGAAAATAAAGGGGGGGGATTCCAAAGATTTACCTCAGTACCTTTTTAAACTGGAGAGTTTCAATCATAGTCTTGGTCATGCAATTGTATTTCATGCTCCAAAGATGTGCTCCAATTTGATAATTAATACAATATTCAGGCTATTATAGAATGTATAGCATGTATATCTCTAAATAGAAAATTAATGTAGAATTATTCCAATGTTGCAATCCCTATGGTTACTGTCCTATTCTGCTCTACATATATAAATAGGAAAGGTTGGATAAGGCCAACCTAAGTCATTTTGTTATTCTCAACTTGGTATCAGAGCCCTAAATAAACTAAACACCTCTTCTCCTCTCTGCAATGGATCCCTCTCAGCCGGCAACCATCTCCTCCTCTGCAGCAGCACCGATTGTGCCTTCCTGCACTACTGCCGCAGGACCACTTTCTTCTTCAACTTTAGTTCTGCAGTGGCCACAACATACAGATGTTGTCCATGCTCTTCTCAACCCCAATAATGCTCCTCTGCTGCTGTCCTCTTCTGCTGAAGCTACTGCAGCTTCTGCCGTGGCAATTGTGTCCCTCTCCCACACTCATCAGGTCATCTCTTTGAAATTGACAAACACTAATTATTTGTATTGGCGAATGCAGATGAAACCATATCTCTTAGGCCAAAGAGTTTTCGACTTTGTTGATGGTTCAAACTCCTGCCCCTCTCCACATATTCTTGCTGCCGATGGTGTCTCTCTTCAGGTATCTCAACTCTTTCTTTGTTGGAAACAACAGAACCAACTCATTCTAAGTGCCTTGCTCTCTTCGCTATCCATGGAAGTTCTTCATCTTGTTGTTGATTGTCCAACCTCATGTTCTGTCTGGCACACACTTGAGCAAGCTCTAGCTTTTACATCCAATTCTCGTATTATGCAACTTCATGGCTCCCTTCAAGACCTTCGACAAGGTGATGATTCGGTAACTCAATTTCTGCAAAAAGTTAAGACTTTATTTGATGAGCTAGCAGCTGCTGGCCGGCCTATTTCGCTAACCGATTTCAATCTATATGTGTTTCATGGCCTTCGCGGAGAATTTAAGGACTTAGTGACAAGTCTTGTTATAAGGACAGATCCTCTACCATATGCAGATTTGCTTAGTCATCTGCTAACTCATGAATTTATTCATAAATCCTCTCATTTGTCTATGGGATCTGCTGCCATTCATGCACCATTGCTGCGCACGCCAAACATCCCACCTTCAGCACTCCTCTCTCACCGTCAGCCTTCTGCTCAGTTTGGACGCAATAGGGGCCATTCTTATGGCAGCTGGCATCCTCAACAAAACCTTCATACAGGGTCTTGAAATTCTGGCTCCAGGCCTGATTTTCATAGCTTCCATAACACTCCCAGCAAGGACAATAGACACAGCAGCTGGCAGGGAAATTGGCACCGCAACAGGGGATCCAATTCCTGCTGCTAGTTATGTCAAACCTTCGAACACACTGCTCCTCAGTGCTCCCAACTTCAACAACGTGTCTATGGACAGCAACATAGTGCCAATCTGGCACTACATAATTCTGCAGGTACTGCTGATTGGTTTTCGGACATCGGTGCAAATCAACACGTCACACCTGACCTTGCAACCTTGACTGCTTCAGAACCATACAATGGTAATGATAATTTGCATGTTGGTGATGGTAAGGGACTTTCTATATCTCATATTGGCCATATAAAAATATATAACCCACATCGTTCGTTCACTTTATCTAATGTCCTACATGTTCCTGCAATCACGAAACCTCTACTTTCTGTTCAGAAATTTTGTCTCGTTAATAATGTTTATTTTAAGTTTCACCCTTTTCTGTTTTATGTCAAGGATCTCAACACCAATGAAGTACTCCTCTTAGGACAGAGTAAAGATGGTCTCTATACTTTGTCCAGGTTCAGGTCTTCCGTCCCATCAATTCCTCAAGCCTATTGGTCTCCCTGCATCTCTGCTTCTGCTGATTTGTGTCATCGTCGCCTAGGTCATCCTACCTCTCATATTTTTCAATTTTTAGTCTCGAAAAATAAGATTATTTGTAACAACAAACGTCTTAATTTTCAATGTCAAAGTTGTCCCTTAAGAAAATCATCGCATTTGTCTTTAAGACCTACTAGTCACAAAACTTTTGCTCCGCTTGAATTAATTTTTAGTGATGTGTGGAGTCCTGCTTCCCTTTTTTCTTCGGATGGTTATCGTTATTTTGTTATATTTGTTGATGCGCACACAAAATATATATGGTATTATCTACTTGTTGTAAAATCTGATGTTTATTCTGTCTTCCTTCAATTTCAAACTCTTGTCGAACGTCAGTTTTCTTTAAAAATAAAATATGTTCAAACTGATTGGGTCGGTGAATATCGCAAACTCTCCACTTTCTTTCAGACTATTGGTATTCATCACCGTCTGATTTGTCCTTATACTCACGAACAAAATGGAACAATAGAAAGACGTCATAGGCATATTGTGGAAATCGGCCTTGCTCTTCTAGGTCAATGTAAATCTCCACTCTTGTTCTTGATAATCGATCCCCTTTTGATTGTTTGTTTCAACGGTCTCCTGATTATCATTTTTTACGTACCTTTGGATGTCTATGTTTTCCTTTTTTGCATCCCTACAATAATCATAAATTGGATTTTCGGTCTTCTCTTTGTGTTTTTTTGCTACAGTTCCTCTCACCTTGGTTATCGATGTTTTGACATTGAATCTCATCGCATGTATATCTCCTGTCATGTTCGTTTTCATGAACATGTTTTTCCATTTGATAAATATGAATAGATTGCACAGGTCTCCACTCAAACCCACACACCATCTCCTATTACCATCCTTCCAAATCTAACCCACTCCCCACTATTCACCGCTCAAAACACACCCCATCCCGCCTTTGCCTCTGCCTCTGCCCTACCCTCACCGCCGACCCAAACACCACAGCCTCCATCTTTCCCTTACCGCTCACCACATGCATCTTTATCTCACCATATTGTTGTAGGTACAGGTTGCAGCTCAGTGTTTCCTACTCTCCAGCACGAAGTCCTTGATAGTAGTGGGACATCCTCTGGTTCCTCCTCTGCTTCTCTTTCTTCTGCCAGTAACCCGGACTTAATTGAAACAAGGGCTTAATTTCATAATTATTGATGTTTGATGGCCAATTATATACTTAATTGAAACAATCCGAAACCAAGGACCAAACCGGAAAAGGCACTACAATTAAGGGATCCAATTACAACTTTTCCGGGGGGCTTGATTACAAAATTGTAAAAATATCCAAGGACCAAATCAAAAATATCATTTAAAGTGGCAAAATGGTGCCGTTTCAGAGGCACTATTCATCGTCTTCTTCACCGATTCAACAAACAGGAACCGTTTCAACAAGAAATGCTGCTGATTATGGGGAACGTTTCACAGCTACTATCTCTCTACCGTTACCACTGCAATAATGGTCCCGAACGTTTTCATTATAAAAAATACGCATGCAGTTTTGGCTATAAAAGGAGAGAAAAAGGACGAGTAGGGGGCAGAAACACTGAAGGGAGAACGAGACAGGAAGAGAGAGAGAATAGGGAGAATAAAGAAACTGAGGTGGACGTGAGGAAGAACTGGGCAACACAGGGAGACGGAAATAGAGGAGTGGGACTGTAGAATCTCCTTCAAAACTCCAGCATTCCGGAAGCAAACTCAGACGAACTGTGAAGAAAACAAATACCAGTAGCTAGGGAAAGCAAAAGAAAAGAAAGAATTAACTAGAGGAAAAGCCGACGAAAAGGGGAAGACAGCAGTCTAAAGCACGCCATTGTCTTCGTCCTGCTTCCAGGTAAACTTCTCTAGCTTTGCAAGATAACTCACAAATAGTGTGCACAAACAGAGAGAAGCACAAGCAGAAGGGAGGAGGAAAGGAAAACACAGAGAATGGGAGGGTGAAAGAAAGAAAAAACGGGGAGAAAAGAGGAGAACAGGAGAAGAACTAAAAAAGAAACCAGGGGCGGGAGCTTCCATTTAATCAGCAGCACCTCACGCCTTCATCACCATCATCTTCGTCCTGAGCAGAGGAAGCACGAAGGAACAAAAATAAACTGAAGAAGCAAAAGGAGAAGACAGTGGAGCAACACACGGGTAGAGAATAAAAAAAGAAAACTTAAAGAAAGGATAGAGACACGAACAGAGGACCAACACCACACCAGTGCATTCGGCTTCGTCTCCAGGTGAGTACTTTCTTCTCTCTAATTAACATGCTACTGTAGCTGTGAATTATAATTCAGTTCTCAGCCGGGTCACTGGTTGGAACCAGTGACAGGTTGGGCTGGTTGGGTCCAAGCCCAGCCACACAAAAAATAATAAAATAAAAATAAAATTTAAATTTTCTTCAAAAAAATTATTTCAAAATTTTTTTATTTTCCCGCACAATTTTCTACAAAATTTTGCTCAGTATTGGTTTGTATTTTTATACTGTAAAGATACAAATTCGGTATTAAAATACCCGATTTTCTTCAAAACATTAAAAAAAATTATTTTGCTTTCATCCATACGGCCAAGTCTCTAAAAAAAAAATCATATTGTATTTTCATATAACAAAGAAAATTTAAAAAATATGTATTAGCATGCATTTTGGGTTTAATAATCAGTTTATTAAAGTCACGAGAACTAGGCCAATATTTCAAAAATTCCAAAAAATTATTTTGTTTTCTTATAATATCTGGGGTTACGACCTTATACGTAAAACACATTTTGACACGATCAAAGAGTTGATGTCTTATCCCAAGTGTAGGAGTGTCAAAGTAATAAATAACCCGGCAAGACCGGGGTCGAACCACAGGGAAGTTAACTATATAAATTATAAATAATAATAGTAATAGTAATAATAATAATGATGATGATGATGATGATGATGATGAGTTAAAGAGAACTTTTGAGATGTGATATTGATGTAAAGATTTAATCAAAGATAAAAACAGTTGTCAAGGTTAGAGGATCCACTAATGGTATTTCAAATAAGTATAATATAAACTCTTTTTATTACTCAACTGGAAACCACACACAAAGAAGGTTCCAATCGAATGATTTATCGTTAATGGCTCATTATAAAATATTAACATGATCATATTAATCATCTTATCTAAGAAACACCATACTTATAAATATCATCAGGCATTCATGTTGCTAGCTTATGTTAACAACAAATCAAGTTCCTATCATAACAACGATGTCGGCCGAAAACTATGAAGGATCAAGCATTTGATGTACCAAGTGTTATACAACACAAATCTAGATTAACCATTTAACAAGCAAGGTATTAAGAATTAGTAAGATAAAAAGATAAGACATGTTAATAACAATCTTTCTTAGATATAAACATTAAAGTCCATGTTGAGTTTATATTATACCTATTCTAACACCATTAGTGAAACCTTTTCACCTTGACATGATTAACTTAACTAAACATAATGAAAAAGAAAAACATAAATAAACAATATAAAAACATAATTATGATGTAAGTTAACTAAGTATATGAAAGGAAATGAAAAGCATAAACAAGAGATTAATATAGCATGAAAGAAAACTTGAACATTACAAAGATATAAAGAAAGAAGGCAAGAACATGATCTTGATCTGAAAAATAATATATCTAAATACATGGCAAATGCCTTCTTTTATAGGCTAAAATTCAGAACTATTGATTGGTTGACTAAGAAAAAGTTGGTGGCCAATCCATTGATTTGGTGGCTGGTTTTTGACATTGTTGGCTGCTGCTTATTGATATTGTTGGCTACCCAAAAAATCATTGCTAACATCAGAATTAGAGCCCTTTGTTCCATGAAAGCTGTGGGGAATTGTCTTAGCTTTCCAACAAAAAAAACCAGAGCTCATTTGGACTTCTAGAACTCAAGATATGAGCTGAAAACTGAACAGTGTTTGAGCTGCAGGACAGGTTCCGACTTCTCCGTTGTTGCTAAGATTTGAACTTGAAAAAGGAAACATTGAGTCTTGGACTCCTCATAAAAGTTTTAGGTCTATGTCTTAGCTTTCCATCCATATAAAACAGACCTAAATCCGAGTTCTTCTGCCGGAGGGAGAAGGCAGACAGAAGGCCGGTTGCAGAAGATGAATAAGAGTGTTGCCCTGGCGCTGCTGTGTGTGGGATGCTGGCTCACTGGTAAGGACGGCGCTGCTGCTACTGGTGGTGAAAACCGACTGAGAGAAATGTAGTGGCCGGCTGCTGTGGTCGGGTCTATTTGTTAAACCAGAGAGGGAGGCTGATGGGTTGGCTGAGAGAGGAGAGGAGTCTGGTGAGGGGAAAGGAACAGCTGGGATGGATATGAGGGGGTTATCTTGTGGCTGAAAGGGAGGCTTGTGACTGAGGGGAGAAGACCGGGGTTGGTCTGGTGAGGGGGGGAAGATCGGTTGTGGCTGGTTCTCTGTGGGGAAAAGAGAATGGGGATGGCTGTAAGAGGGAGGTGAAGGAGAAGAAAATGGAGCAAAAGCTCGGGGGAAGGGGGGTGGCTGCCTTAGGTTAGGAAGAAGAAAGAGTAAAGCTTTTTAGGGTTTTCTTTTTTTGTTGCCTCCCCCCCTTTTGTGTGTGTTAAAGGCAACTATTTATAGGCAAAATGTTGCTTAGGCCTCAAAATTGGTCCCTCAACTTTTTGTTTTTTGTATTTTTGAAAACAGGCAATATGAACATTGACTCAATAAGAAAAATAAATGATTTTAAAAAATGACGCGTGAAAAGTCAAACGCATTCAAAAGACCTTTGAAAATTTAAATTCTTTTTTAGACGACGTTGAAAATGCTAAAAATGATGCAAATATATTAAAAATATTTTTTTTGTATTTTCTTTGTTTTTTGCTATTTTTGGATTTTCTGAAAATTTTATCACAAAGGCGGGTCAAAAATTGGGTAACAACAATGTATATAGCATTGGGGAGACCAAGTCAATATTTTTTTAGGAGAATTTCAAATTCTAAGGATAATTATTCTATTGCACCAGGGAGGCTTCAAATCCATCCTTTCTAAGATGTATTATTGAAATGCCCTTAGGCATCACCTGGAGAAAATGAAAACAATTATTTTGAATAATTGTTTATATATAAGAAACTTACATTCTTATTCTCAATGGCTATAGTAAATTTTTATTTAGCAGAGTGTTTTGTGTGAGGGAGACTCTTCTCTTTCCCTTGGATAGTTGTAAAAAATACTTCATATATTTTATGGTTTGAACCAATATTCCACTTGTACTTATTGAAAGCTTTTCAAAATCTCAAGGCTTCAACTGCATTTATGAAGTTAGCAAAGCAAGCCTTTAGTGTAAGCCTCTCTAACACATTATTAACCAAAACTAGAACAAGCTATCATAACCAAATGACAATAAAAATCAACTCAAGCAGTTCTCATGGACTCCACTTTTAAAGTTTGCAAAAGTATACATTTTAAGCTTGTAATCTTTAATGAGAGTAGACTTTTGCTGTTGCTTATCTTTCTTCTTGTCTCTAAACCCATCAAGGCTAAACCTTTGAACCTTGACTAAGCTCTTGAACTCAGTATTGAATCCCTTAGACCTTAGCTAAATTTCTTCTTTTTTCTTTCCTCTCCTCCTCCCCCTTTTCCCTGTTAGATTACTTCCTTTTTATAGGCTAATTCAAAGCTTCTAGATGAGTTTGTTAGGGTCTTAACAAACCAAAACTAGGCCAGTTTTATCATAGGATAGATGGTTTTGATCAAACTTGGAGGCCAAGGTGAAGTGTTTCAACCTTTTGATCTTGAGAGAAGTGCTCTTTAGGACTTTTTAAGTATGAACACATGAAAAATTTGGGTGGTTATATGCAAATGAGTATCTCATTTAACATTAATTAGGTTGTTTACTTTCATGGTTCTATTGACGCAACTATGATGTCAACACTGTGTGAGACCTCCTGAACTTGGTAAAAGAGGAGAATGCGTTTCGATTGGATCCATTCTTGCTTAATTTGGAGATTTGTAGCTCTACATTCATTTGCTTAAAAGTGATAACCCAATCAACATTGTCGCACATCGCCCACGTGGCGTCTGACTGGCGATTTTTTTATTTCGTTTGATTTGATTGTTGGGAGTCGCCACCTAGTATTTAATTAAGGGCTACTAGGAAACCTAGGTGTGCTGGTCTTGTTAGAGATTCACGGGTAAGAGACTGGTTGTGGTTAGGGAAGATATTAGCACCCCTAACACACCCTACCTGAGGTAAGCTGCTTCGTGACTTTGATGTGTTAAAGAAGTTTTAACAATTTTGTTATTTCATCGATTATTAAAAATATGACTTACGTGTAAGTTCATAATCTTTAACCGTGAGCAAATCAAAATATTAAATTCTTCTTTATTCTTTACAATTTTATCATAAAAAAATCCATAAAAACATTCAAACACAAACATGCACTTTGACTATATTTTTTTAATTTTCCCTTTTTCATTTTTTTTTACACCCACAATACAAAATACAAATTCAAAACAACTAAACAAAAATTACATTAAAATTCAAAACTAAAAAAAATTACATTAAACAAATTTAAAATTTACAAAATAGCCCTTAAAATTCCAGGAATTGCAGGGAAGGCCGTCTGCACCACCGGAACAGTGGCGGCGCGTCTCCTCCACGCGCCACCATGAGAAATCTGAGAAAACGAGGGGATCTGGCTCGGCTTCATCCCCTCTTCACTTCCTTGCCGGTGGTGAGGGTCATCGTTACCTGTGACAAAAGAAAAACACCCAAGTAGTAGATTTTAGTTTTTTAGATCTGTTCAAAGATCTTTGTTGTCTTTTCCTCCTGGTTCGTTTTTTTCTTCTGTAGATGGCTGATCTGGTCATTGCTGTCATCCGTGACTGCTTGAGCTGCGGTGGAGATGGGAGGTAGTTGACCGGTCGACGAGGTTGGTTGAAGGATGTGAAGAGGTCGCTGGCTGCTACTGTCGGCTACTGCTGGATTCTTTGGTGGGAGGAGGTTGTGAAGGGGACTCCGGCTGAGAAGGTGAGGACGATGTCTGCCAAGCTCGTGGTGGAGGGGATCGGCTGTTGTTGTGTGGCTTGGTGGAGCCCGGCGTTGATGGAGATCGAAGGAGGAGAAGACGCCACTGAGAGGAAGGCTTCGGTGTTGACAGTGGGTTTCTTTCAGGTTAGGAAGTGAGGAGATCAGGGAAGATGGAGAGGCGGTGTTGGTTGTTGCTGCTCTAGTTTGTCTTTGCCAAAAGAGAGGAGGGGCTGCGGCTTGAGAAATGGAGCCTGAAGGTCGGGGGCGGCGGCTCCTCGAAGAAGAAGAAAAGGATTCAGGTGTGTTTAGGGTTTTCTTTTGTAAAGAAAGGGGGTGGCCGGTGTGGAGAAAAAAAATCAAAGGCCAAGGGTGGGGGTCGCGGCTTGTCTTGGTTTCGGGAGAAAATTTTAGGTTTAGGGTTTTCTTGTGTTTCCTTCCAAAAGTGTAAAATTGCTCCCCCCAGTGTGTGTTGTGGAGACCAGTATTTATAGGTAAAAATACTGCTAGGTTTCCAACTTGGTCCCTCAACTCTCTTTTTTTTATAGATTTGATTTTTCTTATTTTTTTGGATTTTTCTTATCAACATCGACTCAAATGAAGAAAATCGGTGATTTTAAAAATAACACATTACATGTCAAACGCGTTCCCAAGATCTTTGAAAATTTAAATTCTTTTGAGGTGATGTTGAAAATGCTAAAAACAATGCAAATATATTAAAAAACATATTTTTTGGATTTTTGTTGCTTTTTTTGTTATTTTTGGATTTTTCAAAAATTTCATCAAAACATGAGTCAAAAATTGGGTAGCCTTAAATATGGTCAGAAATGCCACATTCATTCGCCTGAAGGTGCCCACTCAATCAGTCAAAACTGTCTAAGAAGAAGATACACAATGTTCGTACGACGCATCGTCTAAGTTGAATCTTTAAAATTAGGGTTTTTTTTTTAATTTGAGATTTGGCAAACTTCAATTAATTAATCCCTCCTCTTCTAGTTTATTTTAAATTAACCTGTAATTGCCTTTCAAACTCTTAATTCATACAATTTCACCCTTGCCAAACTTAATTTTCACCCCCAAAGTTCAACACCTTTTTTCATCTTGGTCCTTGGTTTCTACCTTGTGCATTTTACCCCTCAATTGATCATCAAACTTCTAATTTTTTCAATTTGACCGTTAATTTGGTCCTTTTCAGCCCTTATATTCACACGTTTTTTTCTCCAATTTGGTCATTGGTTTTAAATTTCTTCAATTAAGTCCCTAATTGCCCATCAAACTTCAATATTTATGCAATTAAGCCACTGCTTTGACCAAATTAACTCTTAAAAATTGTAATTCGACCCCTAGTCTTTAATGTCTTCCAATTAAAGTCTAAATTGACTTCAAAACTCATTTTTTCTAACAATTTAACCCTCAATAAATTCTATTAACCTTAAAAAATTCCAATTAAGTCCTTAATCATCCAATTTAAAATCTTTCTCCTCAAATCGAATTTTCTTTGTCAAACAAGACCTTTGTGAAAACCCCGGAAATTTATAATTTAAATATGTAGATGTGTAAACCCTCATGTAAACGTAAGACTGAAAGTGGTAATATTTCAATGAGTGATGGAAACCAAGATTAGAAATAATAGATAAATAATGATATATAATGGAAGAGATGACTTTCATAAAATGAATTTTGGTTTAGAATTCATAAGGATAGAGAAACTGGTAACGTGTTTTGATGGATAAAATAATGAGAAAAATAACAAAATATTTTTAGAAAATAAGTGAGTTAATAAAGAATACATTATAATAAAGGATTGTGCAATGAAAAGGGTAGGATTGAAGGTGTTGTCACTACTTAAAAATCAGTGATGTTATTTTGAAACGGTAATAAGTCCGATAAATAAATAAAGGTGGAAATCCTAAAATGAATACATTCCAAAATAATAAAATGACCTTAAAGGTCTAGAAGGATAATAGATATGATTTGTTTTTGTGAAGATTGAACAAGAAAAATTTAGATTGTTTATGAAAAGTCATGAACTGACCAATTTTACATTAGGAAGCAGAGCTCTCAATCCAATTACCGGATCGGGATGAAATTTTGCATGAAGTCTATTAATATGTTTTCCTACCTTGGTTAAACATCTCATCCCAATCGGAGTTTGGTAAAGACTAGCGATTTAAGCGGAAATAAACCAGATAGTTTACAAAAAAAATAAAATAAAATACATAAAAGCATGAATGAGGGACAAAATTGTAATTATAGAAAAAGGTGTCTGTAAAACTGCAAAGAGGCCACCAGTCAAAAAGAAAATAAAAAAAGAAAAAATAGAGAAAAGCGGATAGGGAGAGAGCTGCGATTTTGGAGAAAACCAATAATACTCTGGTGGTCATATCTATGAAATCTACCGTTGGATCATTCTGCGTTTTGGATATGTTGTTCTTATTACACTCCTCTACTAACAGACTGGAGGGATTGGAAGGCACACAATCCGTTTGACAAAAATCATCATCGAAATTTTCCTGGAAAACATAAAGGAAATGCACCTGCAGGGCAGTTTGGTCGCCGGCCGATTGCTCTCTCTTCCACCGTTGGATCATCCTCATTCTTGGTTATGTGGTGCGCCTAGATGTTACCTTCATTCTGGACGGTGGAGAGCAAAAACTCATTCTCCGACAAGGTTTCATGCATGTTGAACAATAGCTTGTTCATTTTCATGCAACATCTGGTTTATTCAGATCTAGGGAGATCTAACCGTTGGATCATTATGAGTTTAAGATATATTATGCACAACTCCATGATATGTAGTCTGACCGTTGGGTTTAAAACAATAATCAAAGGTTGATGACTTATTGCCTTGTGAATCTATTGCTAGTTTTGGCAAAATGTAGTAAGCTTGATTAAATACATGCCTGATTTTTTAATGATGGTAAAATATGTTTATAGGTTATTAGTATTATTATAGATTAATTGTGTATTCTTTATATAAGGGGAAGAATGATTATTGTGTAAGAATAGTAAGGAACATTACTATATGAACATGGTGATTGAATAGAAAGCTAACTTGTTGATTGTGTAGATATAAATGGGTTGGAACCATGAAGAAATTGAAATGAAAGAAATTTGGAAAATAAAACATATTTAAAGCTAGCCATAAGTATTTTTGGTAAATTGATCAGTTAATGAAGATTATCATGGATTCCAACTAGTAGGGTGAAATTGTTGTTGTGATAATGATTGTCGCACGTCACCCGCGCGGCAATTTGGCGATTTTTCGTTAATTTGCTGGATTTGTTCTTTGAGAGTCGCCACCTAGTATTGGATTGAGGGTTACTAGGAAACCCGGATTTACTGGTCATCGTCAGAGTTCCGAGGGTAAGGGACTGGTTGTGGCTAGGGAAGGTATTATTAGCACCTTAGCACACCCTACCTGAGGTAAGCTGCTTTGCGGTTTGATGTGATTTAAAAATTTAAAATATTAATCAAATTCTAAGGTTTCAATAAATCAGTTATTAATTCCCCGAATATGTGTAGAAACATGTTCTTACACTCTTATGGAAAATATAACATGATTTTATTTATCCTTGAGATATTTAATCATATTCAAATTGAACAATTAATTATTTTTGTCTTTTGATTTTATAATTCAATAACATAAATAAAAAAAATACAAACACACACATCCCTTTTTACTATTTTCTCACCCATAATTACATGTTTACAAAATAAAATAAAAAATCAAAATTAACCAAACAAACCCTTAACATCCCAAAATTACAGAACCCACTCCTAGAAAATAACAGGAAACTGCGGGGAAGCCCTTGGGAATCTGCAGGAACAGTGGCCGGAAGGTTTCTGGGCGCTGGAACAGTGGTGGCGCGTCTTCCCACGAGCCACCGCCACTAGCGGCGCGTGGTTCACGCGCCGCCGCAAGCAACTGGAAAACAGCGGGATCTGGCTCAGCCTCTTCTCCTCTTCCCTTCCTCGCCGGCGGTGACAACCACCGTCACCTGCAAAAGAAGAAAAAACGCAAACAGCAATGGGTTTTGTTTTTTTTTATCTGTCCGGTTCCAATTCCTTCTCCCTTCTCTGTTTATTTTCCTTCTGCCGATGATGGATTTGGTGGTTGGGAGAGCTTCTTCTTCTCATCCGCCTCAGGTGGCGGCAAGACCAAGG
>Ga0325410_1006124_pt1 | contig 13218 bp, 9 predicted proteins | sample PopdelMetagenome_16_FD_206182 | JGI IMG/M metagenome (GOLD analysis project Ga0325410, IMG submission 206182) | Populus deltoides microbial communities from Bellville, Georgia, United States - Xylem-PdIQD-R3 | ecosystem: Host-associated > Plants > Phyllosphere > Stem > Wood/Secondary xylem... | reverse complement strand
AAATTTTTTTTTTTTTTTTTTTTTTATTTTTTTATTATTATAATTCCCCCCCCCCCCCCCCCCCCCCCCCCCCCCCGGGGTAGAGAATGGGTCTTTACATGTGTATTCACTAATGCAGGAGTGATGAAGAAGAAGCAGAGGATTCTGGGAAACTCCTTTACAGCCCATCGAGTGAGTACTGTCATGATATTTCAGATATAGATTCAAGTAGTGTTAGTGCTAGGCTTGAGTTTTACAATTGTAAGACGGTGGGATCAAGTCCTTTAGACAGCCCTTCTCGGATTGATTTTAGTTCTTGTAGAGTCGGCCATACTGTACAGCAGGGGCGAGAAGGAAGCCCATTGTCTCAAAGTGATGGTCCCTTTGATCAAGAAAATATGGCTATTTTAAGCAGGCCTGACAAAAGGACTGAGGATCCAGAGAATACTGATGATTGCTCTGATGACGTGTCAGTTTTGAGGGATCAATATCACAAGTCTCCAAAGCCATTGGATTTTGAAAGCAATGGCCTTATCTGGTTTCCCCCACCTCCTGAGGATGAAAATGATGAGGAGGAGAGTAATTTCTTCACATACGATGATGAAGATGATGATATTGGGGACTCTTCTGCAATTTTCTCATCGAGTAGTAGCCTCTCTGGCACATTTCCATCAAAGGAGAAACAGAATAAGATTAACAAGGACCCTACTAAAGCTATGATACAGGGGCATTTTAGGGCTCTTGTGGCGCAGCTTTTACAGGGAGAGGGTATCAAAGCCAGCAAGGATGAAAACAATGGAGAATGGCTTGACATAGTCACAGCAATTGCATGGCAAGCTGCAGCTTTTGTGAAACCAGATACCAGCAGAGGAGGCAGTATGGATCCGGTTGATTATGTAAAGGTTAAATGTATAGCATCAGGAAATCCAAGAGATAGGTATGACTTTTACATGTTCTGCTGATGCATTATGTCAAACGCGACTTGTACTTTTCATTCAAACTGTTGTTATACCATTTTTTTAAGCTGTGGATACCTTCTGTGCTGCAGCACCCTTGTAAAGGGAGTAGTTTGTACAAAAAATATAAAGCACAAGCGCATGACCACACAATACAAAAATCCCAGATTACTTCTTTTAGGAGGAGCACTCGAATATCAAAGCGTTGTGAATCAGTTGGCTTCTTTTAATACATTAGTGCAACAGGTACACAAGTAATTTGTAAATTTGTTTAGTTTCAAGTATATCAAGATTTATGGGTTGAGGATTTGGATTCTTGTCTGACACAGGAAAATGATCATCTCAAGCTGATCATGTCGAAGATAGAGGCTCTTCGCCCAAATGTTCTGCTGGTTGAGAAAAGCGTATCTCCATATGCCCAAGAATATCTACTGGGAAAGGAAATTTCCTTGGTGCTGAATGTAAAAAAGCCTTTACTGGAACGTATAGCTCGGTGCACAGGTGCTCAGATTAGTCCATCGTTTGAGAATATTTCTACAACACGACTGGGACATTGTGAACTATTCAGGGTAGAGAGAGTGAGTGAAGAACATCAGACAAGCAATCAGTTCAACAAAAAGCCATCTAAAACATTGATGTCTTTTGAAGGGTGTCCAAGGCGTTTAGGTTGCACGGTATGTAATCAACTCTAAATTATTTTTAATTTTCATTGAATTTGGATTCAGCTAGGTGAGGTTCTTAAATATATAGAGATGCACCTTGTCCAGTTATTTCCTCATTGCTGGTCTGTGTCGTGAATTTACCCCCTTGCAACACTGGAAATGGAGGTTTCTTTGACTAGTGTTTACTTCACTTCAGACTTGTGTAATAATGCATCCAGTTGCGCAAAGTCAATATTGTCCATGATCTATTAAACATTCTGCAAAATGCAGTTTTCTGATTGTTTTTTCCTAATAATTTACATCTTATAGAGTGGAATGCTTAACCAAGAATTGTTAGGGAGAGAATGTCACCTAAGATTTCTTTATATACACTCATGGAAGAATCTCATGTTTATTCAACTAAAGCAAGTGCATGTGCTTCCCAGATAGGAAATTGTCTCTTTTAATTCTTGTCCAGTTAGGGATCCATTTTACTAGGGTTCATGGACCACGATAATGAGAGAAAAAAAGATGTCTACTACATAATCAGGCCATCCTATGCTGCATTGCTCAAAGCATAAAGGATGCCCTTCCCGGGTATTTTACTGGCGACTTTGTGTAGACTATTGATGTATTAAATAAGTGAGAAAAGAAAGTATGCTGGCTTGTTATGTTGGTGATTCGGTTCATTTTGAACACTTTTGACTGATTTTGCTTCATTTTCACATGAAAGTTGCGTCATACTTTTGAAGCAATACAATTAAGTTTGGAGCTTCATATTTAAAATACATCTTCAAACGCCCAATGGTTATTTTCTATCACCAAAATTATCTTGTAATTGCTCTGTGATCCTACATGGTCTTCTTAAGATTTGCAAAGAGAAAAGTTTCAGAGTTTGATTTTGGTTTCTGATAAGTTGTTCCTGTCCATATCTTAGGTCCTTTTGAGGGGCACATGTCGCGAAAAGCTAAAGAAGGTCAAGCATGTTATTCAATATGCAGTTTTTGCAGCCTATCACTTGTCCCTTGAGACTTCTTTCCTTGCCGATGAGGGTGCAAGTCTTCCTAAGATGACAAGTAGACCCTCAATTGCTATTCCTGAGAGAACAGCAGCAGATAATTCCATTTCAGTTATCCCTCCAATGATTTGCCATGCTGAAGTTGCTTTGTCTGCTCAGGATGATAGATCACTGGGTCTTAAACCAGAGCATGAAGGATCAGAATCATTGACTGGGAACCTTGATGCTGGTGTCATTCATCCTTTATCTCCATGTTCCGTCACTTGTAGGTCTGGAAATGAATTCTCTATTGCATGCCATGGCAATTTAGTGTCTAATGCGGGGGGATTGGAAGCATTTTCTGCAAGTCAATGTGAGGGTCTAAAGATGTTCGCTGTTTCCCCTGGTATCAAAAATCTTTCGCAGCCAGAACTACAAGATATCATGGCTGAAGAAGAGGGACAACTTTTGGCGACTCATGAATCAGTACAATCTGAGAAGATTGATGAAGATGAGCTTTCCAGTGAATATTTCTCAGTCACTGACACATACCAGAGCATATTAGTATCATTTTCAAGTCGCTGTGTGCTGAAAGGAACTGTATGCGAACGCTCTCGGCTTCTGCGCATAAAATTCTATGGAAATTCTGATAAGCCACTCGGAAGATATCTTCGTGATGATCTGTTTGATCAGGTGACTCATTATCGGTTTCATTTATCTTTCTCATGACTCCTGTTACATATCTGAAGCTTAGATATTAATGGGTTTGTTGTCTCCAGAAATCATGCTGTAGGTCATGTAAGGAGCCAGCCGAAGCACATGTTCTGTGTTTCACTCATCAGCAGGGTAATCTTACAATCAATGTTAGATCCCTTTCCTCTGTAAAACTACCTGGAAATCATGATGGTAAGATATGGATGTGGCACCGATGCCTAAGATGTGCTCATATAGATGGAGTTCCACCAGCAACTCGTAGAGTTGTCATGTCAGATGCTGCCTGGGGACTTTCTTTTGGGAAGTTTTTGGAACTGAGCTTTTCAAACCATGCAACTGCCAATCGTGTTGCACCCTGTGGTCATTCATTGCAGAGGGACTGTCTTAGATTCTATGGGTAAATTTTGTAGTTATGGAATTATTATTTATCATTATTGGCTTTTTCTGTGTTTTCGGTATTCATGGAAAAGTCTCTCAGGTTTGGGAGCATGGTTGTGTTCTTCCGGTATTCCCCTGTTGATATTCTCAATGTCCATTTACCGCCATCAATGCTTGAATTCAACGGCATTGTTCAGCAAGAGTGGACAAGGAAAGAGGCAGCAGAGGTGCTTTTTAAGAATGCAGGCTTGCTTACTGCATGTTGTTAAATTAGACTGATTTAATGTAGAACTGATATTTTGAACCTTTTTTCTTCCGAAACAGCTCTTGGGAAAAATGGAAACCTTCTATGGTGAGATATTTGGTGTGCTTGACAGCATGGAACAGAGAAGTAAATATTTTGGAAGTGAATTGCCAGATACCAATGAGTTACAGAATCACATCATGGAGCTGAAAGATCAACTCGTAAAGGAAAAAAACAATTACAGTGTAAGTACATGCTGATTCTTAAAACTTTCCCTTGGAAAATTAGTGTTAGCTCTTTTGATCTATGGAGTGTTATTACCAGAGGCTTATTGTCTAATGCTGTTATCAACCTGTTTATCCTTGTGCATAATGTTTACCAATTCCAAGTGATGAATCTTTTAATCAGTCCCCTTGCAAACAGGGCATGCTACAACTGGCAGTTATGGAAAGTTTACAGTTGGATCAAACAGCCATGGACATTCTAGAACTCAATCGCTTAAGACGTGCTCTTCTAATTGGTTCTCATGTTTGGTATCGGAAGCTTTATTCACTGGACTGTCTCCTTAAGACAAACTATCTTGTCAAGGATAAAGAAGGGGATGTGTCTTATACTGAGCTGAAAGATTTGAAGAACGATATATTTTGCAAGGATAGCAAGCTTGACCATGATCATGAAGAAAATATCTCTGGCTATTCAAAATCACAGGAACATGTAGGGAATGATTTTCAGTCAGAGAAGAAAGAAACAGGTCTATCCTTCGAACATTGTGTTCTTAAACATTCAATGTTGCCATCATGTTATCATAACACAGAGGATGAAGTGCATGCAGGTGAGGAAACCGCGAGTAAGACATTATTTAGTGACATCCCTTCCCATGCTTCCAATCTGTCTGACAGAATTGATTCTGCATGGACGGGTACCGATCAACTTCCAATTAAAGTTCAACCTCTGCATGCATCTCAGGCAGAGGCAGATGGATTCCAACCTGTGTCTGTCAGGCAGCCAAATTTGTTTGACAATCCTCCTTTTCGAAGGATGGTGGCACCAAAGAGAGTTCATTCTTTTGATTCTGCATTGAGAGCCCAAGAAAGAATCCAGAAAGGGTTGCCTCCATTGCATTTGTCGACTATCAGATCATTCCATGCATCTGGAGATTACAGGAGTATGGTGAGAGATCCTGTTTCAAATGCAATGAGGACTTGTTCCCAGACATTGCCACTGGAGGCACATAAGTTGAATTTAATGCACAGTTCCACACACTCATTTATCTCCTCCGCAGCTAATATGGCTGGAGGAGCTCGGTTATTGTTACCAGTGAGGGCCAACAGTGACTTAGTTATAGGTGTGTATGACAACGATCTTGCAAGTGTAGTTTCCTATGCCCTCAGTTCTAAGGAATATGAGGATTGGGTTACTGATAGGTCAAATGAGAGTGGAGGGATCTGGAGTACAATTAAGCACAGTAAAGAAGATTCTGCAGCTTCCTCTTTTTCAGCCTGGCAGTCTTTAGATTCCATGGACCTAGATTATATGAGCTATGGAAGTTCTGGGTCTGAAGACCCTTTTTCAACCTTGGGCACCTTGTTTATGGATTCAAAAAAATCTCCACACTTGACAATTTCTTATGAAGATGCTTCTTCAATTGCTGAAGGCAAAGTGTGGTTTTCTGTTACTTGTTATTTTGGGAAGCAGTTTGACTTTCTTAGGAAGAAATGCTGCCCTAGTGATGTTGATTTTGTTCGTTCACTGAGTCGCTGCCAGAAGTGGAGTGCGCAAGGAGGAAAAAGCAATGTATACTTTGCCAAGTCATTGGATGAGAGATTCATCATAAAACAAGTAAAAAAGACTGAGTTGGAGTCCTTCGAGAAATTTGCCCCAGAATATTTCAAGTATCTGATTGATTCTCTCAACTCAGGGAGCCCCACTTGCTTGGCAAAAATTCTTGGTATTTATCAGGTTAGACTTTGTCCTTTTCTTTTATGAGAATGTACACCTTACATGGGTGGGTGATGCTGGGTGTAGGGGTGAAATACATATGATTTCATGTGATTCTTATCTAATGAGTTTGGTGGCAGGTTACTGTAAAGCATTTGAGAGGTGTCAAGGAAACAAAAATGGATTTGATGGTGATGGAAAACCTCTTTTTTAACAGAAATATTGGGAAAGTCTACGACCTTAAGGGCTCTTCTCGATCCCGCTACAATCCTGACACATCTGGGTCTAACAAGGTGTTACTAGATACGAATCTAGTGGAAAGACTGCGTACAGAGCCCATATTTCTTGGAAGTAAGGCGAAGAGAAGCCTTGAGAGAGCTATATGGAATGATACGTCATTTTTAGCAGTAAGCTTTTTGTTTAACATCTCACCACTGTAAACATGAAAAGGTTTGGAGTTTTGGCATCGGGTCTTTTATACTCTCTTTTTTGGTTTTCTTTTTCTTTTTTCAGTAATTGCAATAAACATCAAACATCCAGTTTCTGAAAATTAAATTCAAAAGCAGTAGCAGCCAGAACCCAGAAAGACCTGAAACTTTAGTTTTCATAAACAGCCGCCTTCCCCTCCCTGTTCAGTACATTCTTTTGATAATTACATGAGTGATCAAGGTCTTCAGTTAATACGTTAATAAACCGAACACTATTATGTTTGTCTTTGAATGATATGTGTAATCTTAAGTACTTCCAATCTTGTCTTTTCTACTAGGAAATCTCCCGTAAAATGCTCTCATCATATTAATTCTTCAGTGCGGACCTCTGTATACTGTGAGAAACTAGCAGGTAGATTTCCATGTTTTAATTGTCAAGACTGAAAAAAGGCTTGATTTGCATGAAACGAAAATGATATTTGTTGTTTAATCAAAATGAAGTCATGGCATCACTTGAAACCTAAATAATTTTTCCAGTTTTGGTATTGTTTAGATATCTTCTTTCTTTTCCTTTTCTTTTGTTTCGAGGACCTTGCTAAGCCATGGATCAATGAATTGCATTTTTCTTTTCTATGATATCATTGTTATAATTGTTTTTCACGTGTCTCCACGCTTGTACAGTCTGTTGATGTTATGGACTACTCTTTGCTCGTTGGAGTGGATGATGAGCGGAAGGAGCTGGTTTTGGGGATCATTGATTTCATGAGACAGTATACATGGGACAAGCATTTAGAGACGTGGGTTAAGGCATCTGGAATACTTGGCGGTCCGAAAAATGCTTCCCCAACAATTGTTTCTCCAAAACAATACAAGAAAAGATTCCGAAAAGCAATGACTTCATACTTTCTTACTGTACCTGATCAGTGGTCTTCATGGACTGAATCACTGCATTCTTGTCATTCATAATCATTTGTTCATTAATAAGGCAGTCAGAGAGATTAGTGGAGAAGGGAAGGACGCCATCCAATCCCAGTAAATTTCTCTCTTTTCCCTTTTTTTTTTTTTTTTTCCCATTTGGGTGGAATCTTTCGTGTATGGGCAAAGTGTAGCCCAACAAGAAACTTATATACGAGGGAATAAAAATTCCTTGTCGAGAGGTCTTTGTACATTTTTTTTTTATACATGTGCAATTGTGACCTCGGAATAAGAAACCTCATTATGGTTTGCACTGTGATATTTTTCCTTCGTTGGCAGGAATAGCTGGTAAACTGGATTCGAAGTTCTTAGCATATGAAAGAGCAAATTAGAACCCCGTACATTCAATAAATCTCTATTATTTAATCAGTGCATTCAATATTTGTATTACTTTTCCTGTTGAATTGTGATTGTTATTGCCAATAAAAGAGATCACTCCCAAAAAATACAATATATATTTTGTGATTAGAAGACAAACATAATTACTCTAGCTATATATATATATATATATATATATATATATATATATATATCCTAGAGTGATTGTGGAATGTTTCTTAAAACAATTAATTTACGGCCAAAGATATAAAGGATACATCTCTCTGATCAGCACTCTAAGCTCTTCCATAATGCTCAAAACCTCAAAGCTCCTCGGGTTTTATGCACAAGAACAAGACATAAAACCGGATATATATATGCGGTAAATGGGAATCTGCAGGCTGACGTAGAGGGAATGCGAGCAGCTAGCTAGGTTATCTCTTGATCGCTCGCTTTGCTAATTTATTTAATAAGAGTACTGCTTTTTCTCGATTGCATATCTGGATCATTTGCTAATAAGAAGCCACAGCTATCTGCATCTCTCCTTCGCTGAAAGGAAGGAAACTCACTCGCTTCTGCAAAACAAAACAAACAAAATTGTTTATTCATAAAATTTTAAATCTAAAAATTAAAACTCACAGTGAAGTTCGATAATAAATAATAAAAAAAGAAATCTTAATTCAAGCATTCAATAGTCATGTATAAAAATCAAAAGAAAACATAATATCTAGGGATGTAAATTAAAATGCTCGGTAATTCAGGGTTTCTTTGTACATTCTAGCCTTAATTGATGGTTCATATACGTACGTTGGCAATTTTTGTTTTGATGGCGTGTTCAACTAAATACCTAGTTATAATCACCAAGCAGCTAGTATAAAATAAATAAATTAAAATAATATATAAATTAAGAATGTATCAGATATAATTATAACATTTAAACTTTTTAGATGAACTCGAATTTAATTATAAAATTCAACAATGACTCGGTGCTTTTGTTTGTGGAATGAATAAAATAAAGAATGATTTACATCAGATAAGAAGATTACAATTTCTATTTTGGTGTATATGTAATAGTAGATTGTCTGGGATAAGTGCATGACGCCATGCATCGACAACAGGCTAGCTATTGGAATTTAAATTAATTGTCAGTCCATAATATTATTTTATTAGTGGCCTGTCGTCTTTTTACTGGGTCTAGGTTTAAACTCTCTCTCAAACAGAGGAAAAGCAACAGATGCCTGAACAAGTTTTTTCAAGAAAAACAATCACGAAACCGCTACCAATTTCTATATATATACTAATGCAAGAAAGTAGATGCAATACCCACCTTTCCTTCCACGCACGTGAAACGTAGGGAAAAGTCTCTGTTCATGCACGGCTCGTTTAGTCTTCGCTAGGATTTTAATTAATTGGACATAGGAAGTTGTCACTTGGGGGTATTTTCAGCCTTAATTTGATGCAGCCTAAGGGACCATATACAAGCCGCTAGCGCGGTGCTAATTGAATAAAAATACATATATATATATATTAATTAGCAGGTACACTAATTACTACTTAATTACAAAATAAAAATCCATCTCCATTTGATACGAAAGTCAGATTTTGGTTGAAAATAATTGAATAAAACCGTGTGTCCCACAACATGAAGTCACAAAATTTCAATTAAAACCTCAATTAAAAAGAAAATTTTAACTAGCTAGATCCTTCATTAAGTACTTAAAAGTTCTGTTAACCGACCCAAGGAAGCTACGCCGTCCACTTTATTATTATTCTACTAGTTCCGTAGCTCGAAAGAGTTCACATTTGCAAATAATCAAACCACATGACATGGACCAAAAACCTGTGAACACGCCACAAAATCAGGATTGATGTCGAAATGAGGTGTGTGTATATTTATATATAAAACTAAAGGCAAAAACCTGTGAACATGCCACAAAATCAGGATTGATGTCGAAATGAACATACCTCACGTGCCTTGATGATCCCTTGGTTGCCGACTCTCCCGTGGCCACTCTTCCAATGAACTTGTTGCGACAACCCACTCTCTTGACCATTTTGTGCAATTTCACGAGAGCTATTATTGCTGCCACCTGCGGTGTTTGCCATGCAAAGATCCAGAATCTTAGCAGCCGCCTCAGCCTCATCCTTACTTTCTTGCATCAACTTCTCCACTTGTTCCTTTGGTAATCTCATTTTCACCCTCATTGCACCACGTTTTGCCTCCTCGGACACAATGCTAGAAGGTTTCATTATCGAAAGATCAGATGTTGATCTCCTAGAGAGCATTAGGCTCTCGAGCCTGTCTTTAGCACTCATGTTAATCCCCGAACGAACCCTTCTTGGAACCCTCTCAGTTGGAGTCTCTGGCAACTCTACTAGGAAGTAGAGCCTTTTTGGCACCAAATCTTGGTGTGCTTCCAATGGCTTTGCCCTCATACCATAATGCTTAACTGCCTCTGATTCTAGCAAAACATGCCCTGGATAGTCCTTAACTACATCCCCGGCCTTCACTGGTGTCTTGAACTTGAATGTTTCACCATTTATCTTCATGACTTTTGCAGTCTTTTTCCCACCTAAAGTGTTGCCCATACTCGGTATTTTGGATTAATTTCACTCTTTTGAACACACAATTAACAAAATGAAGCCCTTAATCAAGGTGAACAATGCTCCTTTGTGAATACTTTATACTACTAGGGATCGGATCATATATAAAGCTGACAAAGAGGCGCCTGTGCGGTGGGTGGCAGATAAGGACGCCTGGATTTTGGGTAGTTGGTAATATTACAGTCAACGAAGAAGGCAAGATTTGAAATTGAAATAGGCGAAAGTTTGACAAATGAAGAAAAGTACGTATATGGTTTGGTTTTCAATATTCCAAGCAAAACTGAACGGTTATTTTTGTTTTCAGTTTAGTTTAATTATCTTAATTGTGAGAGTTTTTTCGTAGACTAGCACAACGCTTGAAACATGATTCCTCAACTATGTTGCGTGGTTGCTACCTCGGTAATTAAATATGTTGCGTGGTTGCTACCTGGGTAGCTAACAAATTAATTTAATCCCTCTCCTTGCAGCTACATGATTTCCCAAGAGTTTTTATATATAAAATTCAATATGCATCTTTTATAAAGTTCTAATAACCATAAAAAAAACAAAAATAACCTAATAGCTAGAAAAAAAAACATGACATGACATAAAAAACTAAAATTGATAATCCCATATCATTAAAAATACCCTGAAAATACAAATTTATAAAAATTATAAAAAGTTAACCTCAATAATATATTTATTTATTAACATTTCATCACCAACTTTAAAGTTAGTTTTTCATGTTGTGTATAAAATTTTTTATTAAGATCTTTCTATGATATTAAAAATATTATTATTGGAGTTTTGATGGATTTAAAATATTTATTTTTTATCTAAATTTTTGTTTTTTTGTGGCATGTCATTTTTCTCTATCCATCAAATTATTTTTGTTCTTTTTTTATTTTATAAAATATGTATTTTGACTTTCGTATATTCAAACTCTTTTGAAAGCATGCAGTAGCAAGGAGAAAAAATAATATTCGTTCTCATTTGTAGAAATTAAACGGCAGCCACATGTCTTGGAAAATGTACGACTAGCTACCTAGTAACCTCCAAAAAACCCGTGGGTGGGGAAAATTGGATCTTGAAAACGAATATTAAGTAACGTTAATCACGGCGCTGTTTCAGTTCATTGACTTGGGAATCGTTTTATTGGCAATATTAATAATTTATTTGATATTACGATAATGATTGTTTTTAATATGATTTTTTATTTGAAAATATATTTAAATAATATTTTTTATTAGCAAATTAAAACAATAAAAAAACATAAAAATTATAACTTTAAACAATGCCATGGTGGATTTTTTTTTTTACTTTTTGGATTGGATGGAATTAATTAAGTAATTTATTGGGTCGCCCATAATTTTTCTTTCCCTTTCTTTGGTCTCCCTGGCCAGTCTAAAGAAAATAACATGCATAAAAGTCCGCTTTAGAGAACTATAAATTAACACGTTTAATTGCTAGTTAAGATAACTAAATAATGTGTTCCTACTTTAGAGAAGCAAACAGCTTGAGTGTGAAATCACGGCCTTGGTCTAGATTGATACAACGCTGATCAACTTGGACGGGTTACGTTGTTTCTTTCAAGGTTGTCTTCAACAAGGAGCGAAACATCTCAGGCTTTCTTCATTCTGAATACATATGTCCTAATTATAAACTGGTTAATTACTTTTAAACTTAATTAATAATTAAGCTAAGTCATGACAACTTTCTCAAATTGATCCCAAGATCAGATTTAAGATCCCTCTGGCTTCTATTCTTCTTCTTCTTCTTCTTAGGCGTCCAATATTCGTTTCCGCACATGCAGTATAAATGATTGAAGTTTTCAAAGAGACTATTTCAGCCCCAAGTTTTAGAGAATTAAATAACCTTCAGCACTCCATGATATATATAATATTAATTATTAGAATTTCTATGAAAAAACAAAAAAAATGTCACTAGCTAACACGTTTTTTAATGGAGTGTAATGGGAATGCGCTGTGCTAAACAGTTATAAAAAAAAGTAATTTTCCCCATCTTTTTTTTCCTGTCAGGATAGGCTCGGTCTTTAGGTTATACACAATGATATTACGATATAGCTAGCCAGCCCTCTCCTGTCACAGAATCCCACCCCTCTTGGAATTTAACCTAAAATCTCTTCATAAAAATTCACAAGTATTAACTTATGGACTGTGCCCTCCAACGATTTTTTTCGTTTTATTGGACTGGATCGGTTGTGTTAGGCACTCATTTGCAATTTGAGACAATATTCACTATAATCATACCTATTAAAGACGCTTGACCACTAACATTTTAACCCAAAAAAAAAGGGGATATTAAAGAGAGAATGAAAATATAATTGATTCTCTATATATTTCATGATGAACAAGAACAGCATATATACAACATATATATATAATTAGATCCATTATACTAGGAGCTATTATAGGAGATAAACATTTAATCATATTGATTACATCATATCATCTAATTATTCGGGATTCTTTCCCTCAATAAAAAAGAGGGATATTTGTAGTTTTTAACGAAAGATTTAAGAAGACTAGAATTATTCAGCCAGGAAAGAAGAAAAACAAGAACACCTTAGAATTGCTTGGGTGTAAACAAGCTGAAAATGGTGCGAAAATGACAAAATGGTTGTTGAAGAGAGACTTGGAAATTGAAGACAGTAGTCATTGAGCTACTAATATGCATTCGCATCCTGCTCGGAAAAAAAGAAAAGAAAAGGACATGAACAATAGTATTAGCATCATATCTATATATCTCACGCAGCAACCACTGCATAATCTTAATTGGTCCTATTTTCTTTGTTCAACAACTGATCAAATTGAACCCAGAACCATACTCCATCTTGCTAGTTTACCAGGGACTTCATGGTCATATCTGACATGTTTCTGTGCCTCCATCGCAAACACTTTTCCCACGTTTTATTTTACCCTCTCTTGCTTTTCTCCTACTTTGTCATATAATTTCCGTGTCTTTGTTCAATAGTCGCCTCATGATGGTGCTAGCTCGATCTGTTTTTCTCGACCTCGTTTATTAACAATCAAGGCAAAAGAAAAAA
>Ga0325410_1006122_pt1 | contig 13219 bp, 15 predicted proteins | sample PopdelMetagenome_16_FD_206182 | JGI IMG/M metagenome (GOLD analysis project Ga0325410, IMG submission 206182) | Populus deltoides microbial communities from Bellville, Georgia, United States - Xylem-PdIQD-R3 | ecosystem: Host-associated > Plants > Phyllosphere > Stem > Wood/Secondary xylem... | reverse complement strand
AATTGCTGGTTCTCCAGCTTTGTTTTCAGGGATTATGTTCCCTTAGCTATCCAAGGGAGCCTGTTCCCTTTATACATGTACCTTTGACTCGCTAGTCTCCAACTATGTTTTTATTTTTCATTTATATAATTTCTTACATTTGATGAAAAAAAACCCTCCAGCTGGCTGGGTTTATATACTGCTTTGTTTGGGTATTGTTGAAATGTGCTTTGCTGGTTTCCTTCTGCTATCTCAGTTGAGGGGTGCTTAATGGAGCTTGTCCCAGTGGTGACTTGCTCATTTTGGCTTTGGTTTTTCCTGGTTTGTGATGCTGCTTTATGCCGCTAGTTTGCTATGATTTCTGAAGCTAGCTGATGGAAATTTTGCTTGGCTAGACTGTTGTTGGTGTGTTGGAGTTGTTATCCAAGCTTGTTCTAGATGCAGTTGCAAATTCTTCAGGGTTCGTCTAGGATGATGATGGTCCATTGATTAGTACTTAAAAGTGCATTGTTATTAAGGTTTTATATCATCATATTGTATTTTTAGTATCATTAAATTCCCTAACTTAAACATGTTTTATAATAACAAGTCTGATAGTATAAGATAACTTTAATTTATGGTAAATGCTTATTTTAAATGTAGGCAAATCTCACAATTCAAAGGATTGATTGATGTGATTAATTATTGAAAATAAAAGGACAAAGGAAGGGCTAGACTTAGATAAGATATGCTGGTTCAATTCAAACTAGAACACTATTAAGTCATTGGGTCATATCTGGAGCTGTAGATCTTGGATTTCAGTTTGGTTTATATGGATTGAAAGCTAAGACATAGGCCTAAAACATCCATGAAAAGTCCAAGACTCAATTCTTTTATTTTGAAGTTCACATCTTAACAACAAAAGAGAAGTTCGAATCGTCCTGCAGCCCAGATATTGTTCAGTGTTTAGTCCATATCTCGAGTTCTAGAAGTCCAAATGAGCTCATTCTTCTTTTGGTGGAAAGCTGAGACATATTCCTATAACGTTCATGAATACCATGTTGCCAAATTCTGATTATAGAGCTGTCATTTCATCCAGAAAACAAATCCATACTTAAACCACCAAGTCCACTAATTCAATAGTTAATTACCAAATGAATGGTTCTTTTTGGCCTATAAAAGGAGGCATTTGCCATTCATTTAGGCATCTTGGTTTTCAGATCAAGATCATTTTTTTATTTTCTCTCTTTGTAATATTCAAGTTTTATATGATGTTATATTAATATCTTGTTTATGCTTTTCATTTCCTTTACTACTCTTAGGCTATGTTTGTTTCCCGGAAAGTGGTTTTCGGGAAACCACTTTCCAAACTTTCTTGTGTTTGTTTTCCATTAGGAAAGTTGGTCAATGGAAAACACTTTCCAGTCAAAGGAAAATTTGGCTTGGTTTCCAGGAAAGTGTTTTCCTGGAAACTTTGGGCGGAAAACACTTTCCGGAAGTTGTGAAAAATTTAGAAATGTCATATTATTTGTTGATTATATCAAATTTAGTCCTCAAACTTTTGATTGCTATATATATTTTGTTTTGAATATTTATTTTTCAATTTCATCTCTTAAAATTTAATTTTGATATTAACTTTGGTCCTCATTTTTATAATTGTTATTTGCTTTTCCCTTATCATTTTTTTATTGAAATTTTTTATCTATCAAATTTGATCCTCATTCTTTTGATTGTTACTTATTTTATTTGAAATAATTTATGAAATGTTAATTATTATTATTTTAATTTCTTCATCTTTCATTTTTTTTATTTTTAGATTTGATCTCTATTATTTTGATTATTATTTATTTTATTTGAGATAATTTATGAAATTATATATTTTTTTTCAATTTCATTCTCATTCAACTTTTTAATTTTTAAGATTTGTTCCTTATTATTTTAATAAACTTGAGAAAAATAAAACATTAATAAGTTATTTTCCAACTCATTTTTCATGACATAACCAAACACTGGAAAGTGTTTTTCAACTTATTTTTTATTACATTACCAAACATTAGAAAATAATTCACTTTCCAAAAGAAAACTACTTTCCAGCAAACAAACGGGTTACTTAACTTATATCATAATTATGTTCTTATCTTGTTTATTTATGTTCTTCTTCTTCATTATGTCCGGTGAAGTTAATTATGTCAAGGTGAAAAGATTTCACTAATGGTGTTAGAATATATATAATATAAACTCAACATGGACTTCAATGTTTTTATGCAAGAAAGTTTGTTATTAATATGTCTTATCTTTTTATCTTACTAATTCTTAATACCTTACTTGTTAAATGATTAATCTAGATTTGTGTTGTATAACACTTGGTATAATAAATGCTTGATCCTTCATACTCTTTGACCGCCATCGTTGTTATGAGAGAAACTTGATTTGTTGTTAACATAAGTTAGCATAATGAATTCCTGACAATATTTAAAAGTATGGTGTTACTAAAATAAGATAATTAATATGATCATGTTAAAAATTTATAATGAACTATTAAGGATAAATCATCCGATTGGAACCTTCTTTGTGTGTGGTTTCCAGTTGAGTAATAAAAAGAGTTTATACTATACTTATTTCTAATACCATTAGTGGATCCTCTAACCTTAACAACTGTTTTTATCATTGTTTAATCCTCACATTACTCTCAATCTAAGATCTCTTTAACTCTTTATTAATTTATATATATTATTTATAATTTATATAGTTGACCTCCCTGTGAATCGACCCTGGTCTTACCAGGTTATTTATTACTTGGAAACTCCTGCATTTGGGATAACACATCAACTCTTTGATCGTGTCAACTTTTTGGCGCCGTTGTCGGGGAGGTAAATTACTATATAAATTTGATTTGATTTTATTTTTCTTTTAATTTTTCTCTTATCTAACTTTTGTTTCTTTTTCTTATTCTTTCTCTCTCTCTTTCTACACTTACATAAGAGGGTCACGCACATTAAGTGTTATACTTTCTAGAAAATCTTCATCGTCATATGAAAATATGGCCAAAGAGGATAACCAATCACTTCATAATGAGAATAATCATGTTAAAACACTTAAAGACCACATGAATCCAACAAGAACAAGTGCACCATCATGTATAGTTTTCTCTCCTGATGTATCTCACTTCAATTTTAAGCCAGGCATTATTTAACTTTTACTTACTTTTCATGGCTTAGATCTAGAAAATCCATACTTGCATTTGAGAGAATTTGAAGAAGTTTGTAACACTTATAATGATTTAAATTGTAGCATGAACACTATCAGATTAAAGCTTTTTTCTTTTTTATTAAAAGATAAAGTTAAAACATGGCTACAAAATCTTAGGTCAGTATCCATTCGTGTTTGGGATGAAATGCAACAACAGTTTTCGAAGATTTTTTTCCTTCTCATAGAACAAACTTTTTCAAAACACAAATCATCACTTTCACTTAAAAACCAAGAGAAACATTTTACCAAAGTTGGGATAGGTATAGAGACTTGCTTAATACTTGTCCTCATCATGGTTTTGAAACATGGAGATTGGTTTCATATTTTTATAAAAGGTTAACACCTAAAGATAAGCAAATGGTGGAATTGATGTGCAATGAAACTTTTGAAAATAAAGACCCTGATAAAGCAATGAAGTACCTAGACTTGTTAGCTGAAAATGCTCAAAATTAGGACACTACAAGCACTTTTGAGGCACTAGGTAAAACTCAACCTCATACATCTAGTGGAGGAATATACAACCTTAGGGAAGATCATGACCTCCAAGCCAAATTTACATCTTTAGCTAGAAAAGTCGAGGCATTTGAATTTAAAAAGAGTGGTCAATTAAAATATGTTCAAGACATTATGTGTCAAATTTGTAAAATGAATGAACATTCAACCAATGATTGTCCAACTTTACCTTCTTTTAAGGAATGTCTCCATGAACAGGCCAATGCCTTAAACAATTTCCAAAGGCTAAATCATAACCCATACTCATAAACGTACAACCCTGGTTGGAGAAATCATCCAAATTTCAGTTGGAAGAGTGGTAACAATAATGCACCAACTTCACAACCACCATTTCAAGCACACCATAATTTTCAAAATTCTCAAGGATATGCACCTCCTTATATTCCCCCTCCTAGAAGAAATCTTGAGGAAGTATTGCATGCATTCATTGAAAAGCAAGAGACAATCAACACTCAAATGCTCAAACCATGGCAGATAAAAGGTACTCTTGTAAAATTCATATTTGTTCTCATATTTCAGGAGAAAGGTAAGCTTCCATCTTAACCACAATAAAATCTCAAAGGGCAATACAATCCAAGTAGCTCCGGAAGCTAACACATGAATCAAGTCAAATCGGTCATTTCTCTGCGTAGTGGTAAGGTTATTGAAAAACCCATTCTTGAGCCTTGTGAGAAAGAAGATGAGTTAGTCTCTGAGGGTAAGGAAGGGGTTGAACCTGAACATTGCGAAGGAAAGACTGATTTCATACCAGCACTTTCATTTCTTCATGTCATGACCAAACAAAGGAAAACCGATCACAATTCTGAAATCTTTGAAATTTTTAAATAGGTAAGGATCAAAATACCTTTGTTGGATGCTATTAAACATGTACCTTCTTATGCTAAATTTTTGAAAGACTTGTGCACCGTGAAGAGAAAACTGAATGTGAAAAAGAAAACCTTTTTAGCCGAACAAGTGACATTCTTCAAAACAATAATGCTTTGAAATATAAAGACCCTGGTTGTCCTCCAATTTCATGCTTTATTGGAGAACATAAAATTGAAAGAGCTTTACTTGATCTTTGAGCAAGTGTGAATTTACTTCTATATTCGGATTTTCAAAGTCTCAATCTAGGTGAGTTAAAACCAATTTTTGTAACTCTTTTACTTGCTGATAGATCTGTAAAAGTGCCTAGAGGAATAGTTGAAGATGCGTTAGTACAAGTTGATAAATTCATTTATCTTGTGGATTTTGTTGTCTTGAATACACAACCTATTGAAGCATGTAATTCAATTCCTGTTATTTTAGGACGTCCATTTCTTGCAACTTCTAACACATGAATTAATTGTAGGAATGGACTGATAAAGTTATCATTTGAAAACATGGCACTGGAAATGAATATTTTCAACATTTGCAAGCAACCTGGAGATGATAATGATTTCCAAGAAATAGATCTTATTGAAGAATTAGTGTATGATCAATTCAAAACTACTTTGAGTAAAACTAACTTCAATGAATCTGAAGATTTGCAAATGATTTATTCTCAGGAAGAAGTCATGGACCAGAAAGGCATCAAAAATGTTGTTGTGAATCATTTGTCAAGATTGACAATAGATTTGACATTTGACAGATTCGACATTTGATATCACACTAATTGATGATTACTTTCCTAACGAATCCTTACTTTCTCTTAGTCCAACGCCTTGATTTGCTAATATTGTTAATTTTCTTGCAACAACAGATTTGCCAGCTCATTGAAGTACCCAAGACAACAGAAAGTTTTTGAACGAAGTGAAAAACTTTTATTGGGATGACCCTTACTTATTCAAATACTGTCCTAATCAAATATTTTGAAGATGCATTCCCGACATTAAATTTTGTCATTCTAAGGCATGTGGGGGTCATTTTTCATCAAAGAAGACGACTGCAAAAATCTTACAATGTGGATTTTATTGGCTCACCATGTTCAAGGACACACATGCATTCTGCAAAACTTGTGAAAATTGTCAAAAGTTAGGATCTATTTCAAAACATCACATGATGCCTTTAAATCCTATTCTTGTTATTGAAATCTTTGATTGTTGGGGTATAGATTTCATGGGTTCATTTCCTCCATCTTTGGTTTTGTGTACATATTAGTCGCAGTCGATTATGTTTCAAAATGGATAGAGGCAATTCCAAGTCAAAAAAATGATCACAAAACAGTGATCAAGTTTTTAAAAGATAATATTTTAAGTCGATTTGGAATCTCGCGAGCCATGATAAGTGATGGTGGAACACATTTCTGCAACAAGCCATTTGAGTTTTTAATGAAGAAATATGGAATCACACACAAAGTTGCCACCTCTTATCACTCTTAGACAAGTGGACAAGTAGAACTTACTAATAGGAAGATCAAACAAATCTTGAAAAAAACAATGAACCCTAATTGTAAGGACTAGTCTTTAAGACTTAATGATGCACTTTGGGCTTATTGAACTGCTTTTAAAGCATCATTAGGTATGTCACCTTATAGGTTGGTTTATGAAAAATCTTGTCACTAACCTGTGGAACTTGAACATAAAGCTTATTGGGCTATCAAATCTTTCAATTCAAACCTTGATGATGCTAGCCAGCTGCGTAAGTTACAAATAAATGAGCTTGAGGAAATAAAAAACGATGCATATGAGAATTCAAAAATTCATAAAGCAAGAATCAAAGAGTTTCATGACTAGAGAATCTTAAGAAAAGCATTTGATGTTGGTCAAAAAGTTTTGCTTTATAATTCTCAACTCCACTTATTTCCTAGAAAGCTAAGATCAAGATGGAGCGGTCCATTTATTGTGAAACATGTGTATCCTTATAGGGCTTTTGATATTGTCAATCCAAAGAATGGCAATGTCTTTAATGTAAATGGACATCATTTGAAAGCTTATTTTGATAATTTTCCTAATGAAGATGAGTCCATTGGTTTGGGTGATCTTGTAAATAAAGATTGATTATTTTGTTTTTCTCACATTGTTTTTGTGTTTCTTTTTAGTGTGACTTTTGTTTTTCTAGTCTTTCTTCAACACCGGTCAAATGGCGGATAACGGTACTCCGTGACTCTTAAGTCGGTTCTTTCAATTTCCCATGATAACTTATATCTGTGTATATATTTGTTCCATTCCTTGCTCCTTCTCTTTTCTCTGCATCTCTTCTCCACTTTTCATTTGAAAATGGACACCACTCTTGAAAAATTGAAAAAGTATTTTCCTGCTTTGCTTCAAAATACGATCACAAGAATTTACCATGCTAGGTGTGAAAGATTGAGGTTGTTAATGAACCATGGAATTCCTAAAGATATTCGCTGGCTAATCGAAGCCAAAGTCCGTTTATCAAGTGAATCTTCCAATTCTTTTATTTCACACATGCCTGGAACAGGTAAAAACATTTTTGCAAATAAATGTCGTGCAAAATGACTAAAAGTCTTTCACATATATGCTAGATGGACTTGTAATGCAAAATGTCGTTCTTTAGGAATGGTATCTATAAATCGTGAAGATAAAATACAACTCATTAAGGATGGCCTAAGTAAGGAGTCTTTAGATAATTTTCTATTACCTTTTGAGACGCATCCTAGTGAGGATGTGCATTGTGCAATTCATGACTTATGGCTCCATTTTTATAAAGAAAATGATCGACATAGTCTTGGGAATCTAACTAAAAAAGACCATGTTTGTCAGCTTTTTAGAAAACTGGATGGGAAGCTTATCCCCGACCCACAGAGGGCGTTTAAGCTGTTCTTGGACGTAAAATCAAGGGAAGATGTGAGCCACAATCACAACTACTTTTACATACACATGTTTTGAAGAGAGAGAGAGAGAGAGAGAGAGAGAAACTCTAGCTGGACTACATATAAGTGGTATGATTGCATTTTCAATTTCTCATCTATACATTCTTCTCTTCCTTCCCTTCAATTCTATCCCACCCATACATTTAACAAATATAGAAGTGTGTACAAATGGCAGGTTCCTCAGGTCTTTAAATAAAAAATATTTGTGTTTTCAGTGGATCCTATCCTGGGAAAAAAAGAGTTTTTAGAATCAGCACATCATCTTGGTCAAGTACTAGCTGAGAGAAAGATTCATTTAGTGTATAGGGGAGGCAACCTTGGGTTAATAGGGAGTGTGTCAACAACTGTATTTTTAGAACGCAATCAAGTTTTGGGTGCCATTTCAAAAGCTTTAGCCAAAGTGGATCTCATTGGAAAAACAGTTGGAGAGGAACTGCAAGTCTCTATAATGTCTAAACGAATGGATACAATGTTTGATCATGCTGACGCCTTCATTGCCTTACTAGGTGGTCTGGGCACATTAGAAGAGATATTTCATATTTCCTCTTGGGTCTAACTGAACATTCACCAGAAACCTATAGGTTTGCTAAATGTTAATGGTTTTTATGATCGTTTGTTGTCTTTTCTTGATCATGCTGTGGAACATAATGTTTATATATTCGGTATGAAAAATCATAATCTTTATTGCTACTGCTGAACAACTGATTAATTAATTACAAACTTTCATCTTTGTAATTGATTCCTTCGTGAGTCGAATAGACTTGTCAAATAGGGAAAGCCGTAAAAAGCTTAGATTGGATTTGAGCCTTAGTTTGTAAAACCTTGTGTCTTTTGGTTTTATTAATAGATATTATTTTTTTCTGTTTTGTTATTTCTTATTTTTGTTTAAGTGTGTTTCGGGTTTGTTAGTAGTCGCTGCTTCAGGTTATGTCTTCTATACTCTACCTTTCTATATTAAAACATTGAGGACAATATCTCATTTTGGTTGGGGGGAGAGGGTAGTAGTTGTAAGTTAAAAAAAACCTTTTTGTTGTTATTAAAATCATTTGACAAAACTTTTTGTTGTTATTGTTAAGATGGCAGAGTAAGGAGTATTGACTCTTGAGACGCATCTTAGTAAACATTCATAACAAGGTCTATCACACACTTCTTGAAATATTTAGGTTTATAAACTCTCGCATTGTTATCACATGATTCTGCTTATATACTCATTTAACAAATATTCATAAACCTTTATTTTCACACACACACACACACACACTTTAACATATGGTTGTGGGTTGCACATTGAATTATTACATTATTTATGTTCTTTTGTTAAAGATAACAACTAAGGGAAAGGGATAGTATATAATTTTCTAAAGAAAAAAAAAAGAAAAAAAGGGGTAATAAATATAATAAAATAAATAAATAAAAATGTAGATAAGTTTGATTTCGTAGCCTCCCTAACCTAAGCAATTAAGCCCGAAGGGGTGTTTTAACACCTAATACCCTAAAGTCAACTAACTTGGGAGCTATTGGCCCAGTGCTTGTTACATGGATTAAGGAGAAAAGCTTAAAGGAATCAAACATTGCACTACCTTCATTTTAGTATCTGCAATTCGAGTTACTAAGCTCGTAGGGGTGTCTCAACACCTAATGCCCTAAGACTAACTAGTCTGGGAGTCATTAGCCTACAGCTCGTTACATGGGTTCAAGATACATTGTGTTATAAATTATTACCTAAAAAAGAAAAAAAATGAAAAAAGAAGAAGATAATAATCCCAACCCAAGGAAGTTAACCTTAAACATTAGAACACAAATTTTCAATTCTTCCAAGAAAAGCCTTATAGCTATGTTTTGATATATTAAGCATAAAATGAAGGTTTATTAATATCTTGATTAAGAAGTATGAAGCAGATATATAAATTTAATGAGAGTTTGTTTATTTGAATAGATTAATGTAAGTTAAATGATGAATGCGTTCTTTCTGGATTTTGTAAATTGTTCTTCTTCTTCATTATTACTAGAGACTAGTAATAAGCTGGTTGAGGGGTGTGATTTGTACTTAAAAGTGCATTGTTATTAAGGCTTTATATCATCATATTGTACTTTTAGTATCATTAAATTCGCTAACTTAAGCATGTTTTATAATAACAAGTCTAATAGTATAAGATAGCTTTAATTTATGGTAAATGCTTATTTTAAATGTAGATAAATCTCACAATTCAAAGGATTGATTGATGTGATTAACTATTGAAAATAAAAGGACAAAGGAAGAGCTAGGCTGATGCAACCATATTATTCGATAGTTTCACCCAAATTTAACTAGTGTTTTGCCTATGTTTTATATATAAAATGTCTTGATATTCTTTATTTTATGTTTTGAAGGCACTTTTTGATGAAAGATGCAAAAAGAAGTAAATTGGAGATAATTGGCAAATTTGACCTTCAGTTGATGTTTTATGCAGAGCGTGAGCTCTAGAGGTTGAAATGAAGTGATTCTAGTGGCATTAAAAAGCTAACATCCATACCTTTCGGGACATCTAAGGCAAGAAAATAAAATAAGGAAGAACATAGAAATCGCAGCCTTCAAAGTCAAATCTCGCAATCTGCTAGTGTTGACCTTCGGCCATTCCGACTTGAATATCTAGAGCTACAGATGTCCAATTGATGTAAACTCAATTTTTTTTATTCATGACTCAAATTTCTATAAATGCTCCAAATTTCAGCAAAAAACTATATCATATGAGTGAGATATGATTTTTCAAAGATTACAACTGAATTTTGCTAACAAACAGGTTTTATGAAGAAACGAGTCCACATTACGTTCCGAAGCATCTAAACCGATATCCAATTTTTATTTCAGCAATTTAGCTCCTCTAAGTCAAAGCTTGAAGATTTCATTTAAGGCTATTTCTCCTTTTTTAGAAAATAGTTTCAGTACATAAATGTAAACAGTCTACTTAAAAGAGGACTATTTTGTAAAATAGAGACTAGGGTTTCCTAGGATATAAAAAGAATGAGAGAAGAGAAGGGGGGTAGCCAGCCAAGAGGATAAAAACACCCCCCCTCCTCTAAGAAACTCGAAATTATGATTTCATCCTTCTTTTTAATTAGTTGTTCAACAAACATGCAAGGCTAAACACTTTTTCTTAGTTGGAAGGGCACGAAACCTTCGGATTTCAAGAACTGTGAGATTTATTTTACCTTTTCTTTCAGTTTATATGATGAATATGTTTGTTCTCCTATGCTTATTTTTCCTATGATTGTTTATTTTAATTGCTAGAGCAGACTCTAAGTTATTATTGTAGACAATCTATTGCTAAGTTTGATATCAAAACCGAAGTTGTGGTATATGAATTTGTGAAGCAACTGAGTTTAATAATTGTGGCGGATCTACGTTATTAATCCTAGGGAGAACATTCAATCAAATCAAACATAGACTGCGGACAGTTATGTTTTCTTGATTAATCAACTTATCTAGTTCTTAAGGCTGCCATTGAATTAAATTAATAATGCGGACATTGTGGTTGTTTTATGGTTAGGGTTAGTTATACGGCGGATCCGTTAACTAACCAATGTTAAGAAGAGATAAATATTCAGAATATAAATTGATGTTTCATTTCTATGATCAGTTCTGATTTCTGTAGGTGGATGTGTGCTTGTAACCAAGGTTTGTTCTCTTGATAATTTTCTGATTTTATTAAATTTTGCTTGATAGTTTTCTGTTTTCTTTTGCTTTAGCCTAGATAACGTCCAAACCCCCCCTCCAAATTGCATATCATCTAGCATAAAAATCTGACTTGAATCTTCCTCGTGGGATCGACCCCTTACTTGCTCTATACTATCTTGTGTATTATGTTTAAAGCTAGGGTAATTAATTTGTGCGACCGCGACATCGCAACAAATTTTAGTTCCGTTGCCGGGGAAGTAATTTTAGTTGATTGTTGTGCTATTATTTTTATTTTCTGTGATTGTTATTTATTTTTCTAAAAAAACAGAGAAACAAAATTTTTGTTTGCTGTGATACTGTTCATTTACAGCAGCGATACTATTCAAAATAGATTTTTTGGTGGAATTAGGTATTAACCTTTTATTTCTTGAAGGGAAACGGCATTCTGAACAGGACTAGTAGTGACTACTAGCCCCACCCTATCGAGGCCAAATTCCGCTGTTTTCTAGGGTTTTTAGGCAGTTTTGTTGTCTAGCGTAGGATTTTTGTACAATTTATCAACACCATGGCTGTTGCACGACAACAAACACTCAAGGAGCTTACTGCTCCTAACGTGGAAAATCAACTATTTTGCATAAACATCGATAATAATGAAAACTTCGAGCTCAAATCTGGTTTTATACATTTGCTACCAACATTCAATGGTTTTGCAGGTGAAGATCCTCATACTCATCTCAAGGAGTTCCATATGGTTTGCGTTGGCATGAAACCGAATAGAGTTGACGAAGAACAGGTTAAGTTGAAAGCTTTCCCTTTCTCTTTAAAAAGGGCAGCAAAGGCATGATTTTTCTCTATTCTCCCAGGTTCCATTGGAACTTGGAATGCCATGAAGAAGATTTTCCTTGAAAAGTATTTCCCAGCATCTTGAGTTGCCAACATAAGGAAAGAAATATATGGGATTCGACAATCTCATGGAGAGACACTTTCCGAGTATTGGGAAAGATTTGATCAACTGTGCATTCAATGCCCTCATCATCAAATACCCGATTAGCTACTCATTTAATATTTCTATGAAGGATTGATGCTTACTAGTCGTAGTATCATTGATGCTGCAAGTGGAGGGGCATTGGTAGATAAGACACCCAAGGCTGCACGCCAATTGATCTCAAACATGGCAGCCAACTCGAAACAATTTGGCATGCGTGGAGACTTCACAAACAAACGAGTAAATGAGGTAAGTATTTTTAACCTTGAAAATAAAGTTAATGATCTTACTTCTCTTGTGCGTTCTTTGACTTGTGGAAATGTATAGCATGTGAAAGTTTGTAGCATATGTTTCTTACAAGGACATACCTCAGATATATGCCCAACAATGCAAGAAGATTACATTGAACATGTTCATGCAGTTGATGGAGGATTCAATGGATAGTCCTAGCATAAATATGATCCCTTTTCCAACACGTACAATCCCGGATGGAGAGATCATCCAAACTTATGTTATAGGAACCCACCTCAACAAGGCAATCAAGGCCGACAATTCCATCCCTATGGATTTCAATCCCAACAGAATTATCAAGCGAGACAGCCCCCTTAATTCAAAAACTCCAATGTTATGGGGTCGTTATCCACTAATGATCTTCATGAGATGATGAAAACTTTGGCTTCTAACACTGTGACCTTGCAACAAAATGTCATGTCTTTTCAACAGGAAACAAGGTCAAGTATTCACAACTTGGAGAAGTAAATGAGGCAAGTAGCTTCAAGTATGGGGAAATTGAAAGCACAAATGAATGGAAAATTGCCCTCCCAAACATTGAATCCAATAGAGAATGTTAGTGCGATCATGCTGCAAAGTGAGAATGAACTTGAAGAGAAAAGGTCGAAACAAATTGAGATGGAGAAAGAAGAAGAGATATAAACCGAATTGAGTATAAAGAAGGAACATCCTCCTCCTCCACAAACTGAAACATCGACCAACACTCCAAAAGTAACTCCTCATTCAATGAATTCCAGTTTTAAAACAATTCCACCCTTTCCTATGGGTTCTTCTA
>Ga0325410_1006117_pt1 | contig 13223 bp, 10 predicted proteins | sample PopdelMetagenome_16_FD_206182 | JGI IMG/M metagenome (GOLD analysis project Ga0325410, IMG submission 206182) | Populus deltoides microbial communities from Bellville, Georgia, United States - Xylem-PdIQD-R3 | ecosystem: Host-associated > Plants > Phyllosphere > Stem > Wood/Secondary xylem... | reverse complement strand
TCATCTCCTTTTCCAACATGGGAGGGTTAACTTGTGCAGCTACCTCACTCCATCTTCGAGCGTATTCTCTTATGGACTCCTTGTTGTTCTTCTCCATAGCTTGCAAGCTTAACCGATCAGGGCCCACGTCTATATTGAACTTATATTGCCTCATGAAGGCATTAACTAAGTCCTTCCATTTTTTAACCTTGGTATTATCCAATCGCATATACCAAGTGAGGGCAGCGTCACTCAAGCTGTCTTGAAAGAAATGAATCAGCAGTTTCTCATCATCAACCACCTCGGCCATTTTGTTGCAGTATGCTTTAAGATGAGTTATAGGGCATTGATTTCCCGTATACTTGACAAATTCTGGCACTCTAAACTTTTTGGGAATGACAATGTTGGGCACCAAACACATCTCAATAGCCTTTATAGGATCATATAGGCGAATTCCCTCGACTGCCCTTATCCTCTCTTCTAAGGCAGTCCATTTTTCCAAACCCTCTTCTTTCACCATCTTGCCCTTTTGAGATTTTTCCTCGGTAGAATCAATGGTAAACGGCATTCTCATGGGGTATGCTGGTTGAAAATGCATGGCTTGTTGGAATTCCGATGACACCCTATCTGCCCCCAGATTCTGTGGATCGAAATGAGTTACATGCATATCTTCAGGCTGAGCTATAAGTGTTGCTTTTCCGGATTTATCTCTCAAAGCCTGCTCGAGTAGACTAGTAAGCCTTGCGACTTCTTCTTTAAGATTATCCACCTCTTTTTTATGTTGGGCTTCTAACTGGGCTCTTTCTTCGTTTTCCATTTGTCTTTTTCTCGAACGAGTGTTATAGGCGGATTTCAATGGGGAGCCTATATTTCAACCTGCTAAATGTAAATCATGCAATTTATGCAAAGATGTTGATAATAAAAAAAAAATGCTTATGAAATGCAAACTTGCCCTTCACGGGGTGACAACCTAGTAGGAAGATCATAATTGTTGAGTGCATCAAGGGGTTGGTCATTATCTAGTTTCAAAGGGTCTCTCGCATGCTCAGTGATCGTCCATGAAAGGTCGATATGAGGCTTACAAGTAGTGTGAAGATAGAGGCCCTGAGTAATATCAGTTTGGCATATCAACCACTTCCAAGTAAACAATCAAGCGAGAGTTGGACGGTTTCACGAGTCTTACCCAGGCTAAAGCCATTGGGGTACCGTTACTCCCCCACTTATCCTAGGTTGTAAAGTGTGTGCTCTTAAAGTGATGCATGACAACATAAACAAGGATGCATGCTAAAGTAGTAAATGCAGGAAAAATAAACAAATAAACACAACAAACAAAATAGCAATAATAAGACAAAAGACAAAGCTTAATCCTAAGATCCCCAGCGGAGTCGCCATTCTGTCGCACCCGAAATCGCGGCGGCCCACAAAATAAAATTCTCGAATATGGAAAAAAAGAACAGATATCTGGCATCTGGTTCTTTAAGGGGAAAAGATCTTGTTTGAGGAGTCGCCACCTAGTATTATGGTCACTAGGAACCCTAACTGGTCAACAAAGATTCTATGGTTCGGGACTGGTTACGTAAAAGAGAAGATATTAGCACCCCTTAAACGTTCTGCCTAAGGCAAACTGCATTGCTCTTTTGTTTTAAATTGCTGCTAAATGTTTATTAGTTTATGCTTTGATCATTTGTTTATAATATTCCTAACTCTGGCGTCAGTGAATATTCCAGCTCGAATAATTCCAACTCTGGCGTTGGTAAAAATTCGTAGCTACGAAAATTTAGATCAATATTTTTTATTCCCTACTCTAGCGCCAGTGAATAAATAAATAAAAATAAATTGATTTTTACGCATGCATATATTTTTTATTTTTCTAGCTAAATAAAATAAAATACACCGAATAAAAATAATATAAATTTAAACCGGTATTTTTTATTCCTGACTCTGGCGTCAGTGAATAAACCAGTAAATTTACATTATTTTTATTCATGCATACACATTTTTTATTTTTTTATTTTTTCTACTTTTTTTATTTTTTTCTGTTTTTTTATTTTTTCTATATTTTTTTAGGGTTGGGCCCAGCTCAGCCCATGGGGCTGGGCTGGACCCAGCAGGCCTAGCCGGGTCACAGGCTTGACCCGGCTGGCCATTCTTTTTCTGTCTTCCTCCCTGCCGTGCATGGCTTTTTTTCCTTTTTTCCTCTTTTTGCGGTTCTCCTTCTCTGGTTTTTATAACCAGAGAATGCCATGCGGTTGCATGGATTTTAATGCAATAAAGGCATCCGTTTTCTTCTTGTTTTCGGGTGAAGAAGATGAACAGTGCTGATGTTAATGGCCATTTGCGTTTTGATCCTTGACATTTTGAAGTTTTGCAGTCCAGTCCTTGGGTAAATTGTAATTGAACCCCTGCATCTCAGCGCCATTTACACATTGGTCCTTGGGTTTTAATTTCTTGCAAATTTGACCTGAATTAGCCCTATACTTTGATAGTTTTTTCAATTAAGTCCCTGAATAAATTAATTCCAAGCTCAATTAAGCCTAAAGCTTATCAATTCTCCAATTAAAGCCCTTAATTGGATTAATTAAATTAATTCCAAGCTCAATTAAGTCTCAAAACTTATCAATTCTCCAATTAAACCCTTAATTGGATTAATTAAATTAATTCCAAGCTCAATTAAGTCTCAAAACTTATCAATACTCCAATTAAACCCTTAATTAAATTAATTCCAAGCTTAAAAGATTAATTTCAACGTTTAATTAAACCCCAAAACTTCCAATCATGTTGCCTTTAACCCAAATTTTAATTCATTCTTAAAAAAATCATTTTCAGTAAATAAAATAATAATTAAAATAAAATGGTCAAAAATTGGGTTATGACAAACATAAATCATCTACTCGACCTCACCAGCATACGTATACAATCATCGATTACCTTGCTCAAACCAAATCATGAATCTTGCAAAAAAGTCTTTGAGTACATTGTTTCTCTTCCTTGCTTTTCCTCTTTGCTTATCTATTGACGTCATAGCTCCAAATCAATCACTCAAAGATGGAGATGTTTTGGTCTCTGGTGGACAACGCTATACACTTGGGTTCTTCAGTCAAGGCAATTCTACTCGCCGCTACATGGGAATTTGGTACCATAAGGTTTCAGAACGAGCTGTTGTATGGGTAGAAAATAGAGATAATCCTGTCAATAGTACCTCCGGGGTCCTAGCTATCGACAATCAAGGTAACCTTGTACTTTATGAAAATAATCGAAGTATTGTTCTTGTTTGGTCTATAAATGTTTCAGCCTCATCAATGACCGATTGCCTGGCTCAGCGTCTTGTGGAAAAGTTTTGATCATGCTACTGACACTTTGCTTCCTGACATGAAGCTTTGGGCTGGGCCAGAAAATCAATTTGAACTGGTCCCTGTCATCCTGGAAGTCCAAAGATGACCCAGGAACCGGAACCGTTTTCTTTGGCATTGATCCAAGTGGATTCGCACAATTGTTCTTATACAAGGGTCAAACCCGGTTATGGCGAGGCAGACCATGGACTGGACAAAGATGGAGCAGAGTACCAGAAATGACTCCTAATTACATCTTCAATGTTACTTTTGTTAACGACCTTGATGTCGTTCCTTTGAGGTAGCGGAGTATGCGTTTAACAGCAGCCCAATGGGAATCTGTAGGAGCATGCATGAACTGACAGACTCTATTAACAGCAAAGCAGATATCTGGGCGCCGAGTGAAGGTAAGATACTGAAGAGCACCCATGATTTGACGAAATCGTATGGGATTAGAGAATGGATGATCCGACTGTATAGTAAGTTTGGAAGGAGAAACTTGAATATCAACGGGTTTGCAAGAAGTCATACCAGCCCGAGTGAGGATTTCAAGAATATATTTGTGTTGGCGCAACATCAGACCCATACCTGTAGACTGAACTTCAATACCTAGAAAGTAGTGAACATCACCTAAGTCACGAAGCTTGAATTCTGAGCTTAGTAACTGGATTAGGTGATGAAGCATGGCAGAGTTACTGCTCGTAAGCAGAATATCATCAACATATACCAGGAGATAAAAGATATTAATACCATCAGATAAGATAAACAAGGAGGTGTCAACCTTGAAGGCAAGGAAACCAATGGAGAGTAAAAAATCACTTAGACGGGTGTACTATGCCCTTGATGCCTGTTTTAAACCATATAATAACTTGTGCAATCTGCACACATGAGATGGAAGAGTAGGGTCAACAAAACCTAGAGGTTGCTTCATGTAAACCTCTTCAGTAAGAACACCATTGAGAAAGGCATTATTAATATCGAGCTGATGAATCTTCCAATTATGTGAAATTGCAATGGAAAAGACTAATCTGATGGTGGTCTGCTTAATAATTGAGCTGAAAGTTTTAGAATAATCAATGCCTTCCTGCTGGGTAAAGCCTCTAGCAACTAGACGGGCTTTATAATGTTCAATGCTGCCATCAACATGAAGTTTGATCCGATATACCCATTGATTGCCAACAACATTCATCGAAGGATGAAAGGACACTAAGGACCAAGTGTGATTGGAACGCAATGCCTTGATCCCATCACACATAACATCATGCCAAACAACATATTTATCTGCATCAGAGAAGGAAAGAGGTTCAAAGGAAGGAGATAGCAATACCCGGGTGGCAGCTATATTAGTTGTAGCAGAGGCCACCATATTTGCGGTTTTGGGTTGCCGCGGTCTAAGCACCATAGGGTGGCGGCTGAGCAACGGTGGTGACGCAGGAGAGGTTGGTGTCACGAAGGTGTCTTGTTGCAGTGGATAAGTGGAGAGATCAACCACTAGATTCAGACTAGGTGAAGAAGCTGCCGCAAGCAGAGGGCGGGCAGCAACAACAGGGCTGGCAGCAGAGACAGAGTCTGCAGTAGCCTGGTGACTGGCAGAATAAGAGGAAGCAGAGGATGAACCAGAGGGTGTCCCAGCACTAGCAGAGACATCGTGTTGAAATGCAGGGAAAACTGATCTTCAACTCGTACCTGCAACAGAGTGGTGAGATAAAGATGCATGTGGTGATCGACAGGGGAAAGGTGGAGGCTGTGGTATTTTGGTAGGAGGTGATGCGGGGTAGAGGCAAAGACGGGTTGGGGTGGTGTGTCATGGTCGATGAACAATGGGGAGTGGGTTAGATTTGGAAGGATGGTAGCAGGAGGTGGTGTGTGGTTTTGAGCCGAGACCTGTGCAATCTGTTCAGAATTATCAAACGGAAAAACATGTTCATGAAACCGGACATCACGAGAGATATACATGCGATGAGATTCAATGTCAAAACATCGATAACCAAGGTGAGAAGAACTGTAGCAAAAAAAACACACATGGAGAAGACCAAAAATCCAATTTTTGATTATTATAGGGACGCAAAAAAGGAAAACAGAGACATCTAAAAGTACGCAAAAATGATAATCAGGAGACCGTTGAAACAAACAATCAAATGAAGATCGATTTGTAAGAACAAAAGTAGGCATGCAATTGATGAGATAAACCGAAGTGTCAAAAGCATAATTCCAAAAATAGAATGGAGCTTTACATTGTCCTAGAAAAGTAAGGTCGGTTTCCACAATATGCCTATGACGTCTTTCTACTGTTCCATTTTGTTCATGAGTGTGAGGACATATCAGACGATGATGAATACCAATAGTCTGAAAGAAAGTGGAGAGTTTGCGATATTCACCACCCCAATTAGTTTGAACATATTTTATTTTTAATGAAAATTGACGCTCGATAAGAGTTTGAAATTGATGAAAAATAGAGTAAACATCAGATTTGGCAACAAGAGGATAATACCATATATATTTTGTGTGCGCATCTACAAAGATAACAAAATAACGATAACCATCCAAAGAAAAAAGGTGAACAGAGCCCCATACATCACTAAAAATTAATTCAAGCGGAGCAGAAGTTTTGTGACCAGTAGGTCCTAAAGACAAACACGAGGATTTTCCTTATGGACAGCTTTGACATTGAAAATTAAGACGTTTGTTGTTACAAATAATCTTATTTTTCGAGACTAAAAATTGACAAATACGAGAGGTAGGATAACCTAGGCAACGATGCCACAAATCAGCAAAAACATAAATGCAGGGAGACCAATAGGCTTAAGGAACTGATGGGAGACCTGAACTTGGACAAAGTATAGAGATCATCTTTACTCTGTCCTGAGAGGAGCACTTCATTAGTGTTGAGATCCTTGACATAAAACAAAAAAGGGTGAAATTCAAAATAAACATTATTATCGAGACAAAATTTCTGAACAGAAAGTAGAGGTTTCGTGATTATAGGAACATACAAGACATTAGATAAAGTGAAAGAATGATGTGGGGTATATAGTTTGGTATGACTGATATGAGATATGGAAAGTCCCCTACCTTCACCAACATGCAAATTATCATTACCATTGTATGGTTCTGAAACAGTCAAGGTTGCAAGGTCATGTGTGACATGTTGATTGGCACCGATGTTCGAAAACCATTCAGCAGTACCTGCATGATTGTGCAGTGCCAGATTGGCACTATGCTGCTGACCATAACCACGTTGCTGAAGTTGAGAGCACTGGGGAGCAGTATGTCCGAAAGCTTGACACAACTAGCAGCGGGAATTGTATCCCCTACTGCGCTACCAATTTCCTTGCCAGTTGCTCTATCTGTTGTCGTTGCTGGGAGTGATGTGGAAGCTGCGAAAGTCAGGCCTGGAACCAAAATTGTGATGCCCTCTATGATTGAACTATTGAGGACGTCAGTTGCCATTAAAACGGCCCCTATTTTGACCAAACTGGGCAGCATGCTGATGGTGAGAGATAAGTGTTGAAGGAGGGATGTTCAGCGTGGGCAACAAGGGTGCATGAATTGCAACAGACCCCATGGAAAAATGAGAGGATTTATGAATAAATTCATGTGTTAGCAGATGACTACGCAAATCTGCATATGGAAGAGGTTCAGCCTTTGTAACAAGACTTGTCACTAAGTCCTTAAATTCTCTGTGAAGGCTATAAAACACATATAAGTTGAAATCTGCTAGCGAAATAGGCCGCCTAGCAGCTGCTAGCTCATCAAATAAAGCCTTAGCTTTTTGCAAAAATTGGGTTACCAATTCATCACCTTGTTGAAAGTCTTGAAGAGAGCCATGAAGTTGCATAATACAGGAATTGGATGTGGAAGCTAAAGCTTGCTCAAGTGTGTGCTAGACAGAGCATAAGGTTGGACAATCAACAACAAGATGAAGAACTTCCATGGATAGTGAAGAGAGCAGGGCACTTAGAATGAGTTAGTCCTGTTGTTTCCAATGAAGAAAGTGTTGAGATAACTGAAGAGAGACACCATCGGCAGTAGGAATATATGGAGAGGGGCAGGAGTTTGAACCATCAATAAAACTGAAAACTCCTTGGCCTAGAAGATACAGTTTCATCTGCATTCGCCAATACAAATAATTGGTGTTTGTCGGTTTCAAAAAGATGACCTGATGGGTGTGGGAGAGAGACACAATTGCCACAGCAGAAGCGGCAGTGGCTTCAGCAAAAGAGGGCGGCAGCAGAGGAGCATTATTGGGGTTGCAAAGAGCATGGCCAACATCTGTAGGTTGTGGTCACTCCAAAACCGAAGCTGAAGAAGAAGGTGGTGCTGCGGCAGGAGAAGAAGATGGCACCACCGATACTGCTGCAGAGGGAAAGATGGCTGCTAGCTGGGAGGAATCCATTGTAGAGGGGAGAAGAGGTGTTTTAGTTTATTTAGGGCTCTGATACCAAGTTGAGAATAACAGAATGACTTAGGTTGGCCTTAGCCAACCTTTCCTATTTATATATGTATGGCAGAACACAGCAGTAACCGTAGGGATCGATTACAACATTGGAATAATCCTACATTAATTTCCTATTCAAAGATATACATGCTATACATTCTATAATAAACTCAATTGAGTGGTTCAATTTCAAGACTTGTTATAAGAAAACTCGGCTTATAGCAACGCCATGTCCTACTATTTTGGCTTTTCTCCCACCAAACTTCACAATAAGTTTTCAAGACTATGATTAACCACCTATGTCTACCTATTTTTGTAAGGATGATGAAGCTCAGCTTAGTACTAAAGTTCAACCGAGTACTCATCTTTCCCTACTTGCTCTTCTAGAAGTTACTCATAAACTTCACATCTCTATCTAAAGTGATGGACTTAGAAACATCATGTAAACAAACTACCTCGTTAAAGTAAAAATAGGTTATATAGGATGCATCCATGGTTTTTTTATAAGCTATGAAATGGGTCATCTTCGAGAACATATCCACAAAAATAAAAATAGAATTCATAGCTCGTTGGGTACGGGGAAAGCCCAACATAAAATCCATGTTAACATCTAGTCGCGGAGCATAAGGAGTCGGTAATGGAGTATACAACCTAGCATTTGATAATGTCCCTTTAGACCTTTAATAAACAACATATCTCCTCACAAAACTAGATATCTAAATTGGCAACATAATCCAATAATAACCAAATGATATGCTCTCGTAAGGTGCAACCTAGAATACATAACTGCAAACCACAAAATAGATAATCATTTATAATTATAAAGTTATCTCGTTTACCTCCACCTGTCAGCTCGACATAAATTTGGTCAAATGAAGAATCATTTGAATATAGCTCTTGGAAAGCATCAGATCCTATCATTTGTGCACACATTGTACTGATCATAGTAACCCATCTAGTAAACACATCAACTACTTTATTTAGGTTGCCTGATTGGTGTTTTAGAGAAAAAGTGAACTCTTATAGAAACAAAACCCACTTTGCATATCGATGATTTAACTTATAATGCCTATTTATATATTTTAGAGCTTTATAATCTGCGAATAGAACAAACTCTCACTACACAAAGTAATGTCATCAATGCTTAATACTCTAAATAATAGCATAAAATTTCAAATTATACGTTAAGTAGTTCTTCTTTTGAGCTAGATAACTTCTCATTGAGAAAGGCAATTGGATTCCTATCTTACCTAAGTGCTCCTTTAATGTCTATTTCGAATGCATCACAGTTTACCCCAAATAGTTTCTCAAAATCTAAAATTGATAATACAGGGGCTTCAATCATTTTTCGCTTCACTAACTAAAAATTAGATTCAGCCTCATTTATCCACTAAAAGGTATGCCTCTTTAAACACTCTATGATGGGTGCAAAAAGAGAGCTGAAGTTTTGGATGAATCTCCTATAAAAATATGCAAGCATGTGAAAGCTCCGGACATTATAGATACTTATTGGAGTCGACCACCCTATAATTTCAGAAATCTTGGACAGAACAACATGAACACCATTAATAGATACAATAAAACCTAGAAAAATGATAGTATTAGTGAAGAACTTACACTTTTTATAGTTGATATAAAGTTGCTCATTCCTTAAAGTATCAAATACATCATATAGATGCTTTAAATGAGACTCTGAAGAAGGACTAGAAATCAAAATATTATCAAAATAAACAACAATGAATCTACTTATGAATGGTCTTAATACTTGATTCATGAATCTTATGAAAGTGTTATAAGAATTGGACTTACCAAATGGCATAATCAGCCATTGTATAATCCATGTTGTGTTTTAAAGGTTGTTTTTCATTCATTCATTGACTTGATCCTGATCTAATGGTAACCACTCTTAAAATCAATCTTTGAAAACACTCTTGAACTTGTTAACTAATCCAATATGTTATCAACTTTTGGCATTGTATACATTTGTTTTAGTTTGATGTGGTGAGTTCATGAATAGGAATTTAGAGTTGATGAATAAAATCAGCCATGCTTTTGTTGGATTTATATAATTGTGTAGATGTAGTATGTGATGACTTTTAGAACATGATTTTCTCTACCAGAGAAGAAAAATTTTTCATTTTTTTTCTTTTTTCCCCTAATTTCTAACATGAAGTTTATGATAGCTGTAGAATGAAATTCTTCAATTTAAAATAAATGATGATTATAACAGTTATATATCAAGAAGCCATGAATGTCATAAAAATATTAACATCACTACAATTGAAATACTCTTTACAAAACAAATGAAAAATCAAAATATTATTATGACAATTTTGAATGTATACAATTTAAACTTTGTTCGAAGCAAATCTAAAAGCTATTTGAGCATCAAACAAATGGATACAATTTTACTATTATAAACTCAAACTTAGTTGTTAGATGATCAACCTCAAAATAAAATCTAGATGGGTCTAAATTATTAGGTGACTAACCTTGACACGAAATATAAATGGATCTAAATTGTTTGATGACAAAAAAGAAAATGATCCAGTAGTCTAAACTCAAAATGAAATCTAAATAGATCTAAATTGTTAGGTGATCAACCTCAAAATAGAATTTAAACGGGTCTAAATTATGAGATGACCAACCTCGATATGAGATCTAAACAAGTCTAAATTATTAGGTGACCAATCTCGACATAAAATCTAAAATTATATCAAAATTATTACATGATCAATCTCGACATATTTTATTGTTTTCAAATTGGATTTATTCCTTAAAGACATAAACATGGAAGAAATTCACACCAACCAAGACACTAATATAACATCATCAAGTTAACAAATTCACATGTATCCATAGCTATATCTATGATCGATATTAAGAATCACACGATGAATTCCATCCATTTACTTGATAAAGCATATACCTGTATAAACGGCCCAACGGCCTAGAAAAAGTTAATTTAGCCACAGCATGAAAAGGGAACAAAACTCATGAAGCACGTTGGTTCCTTTATTATTGAGTGTCCTTTCAATAATGAAGAAGAACAGAGGCCCTCCTGGGCAGCTGATCTTTCTTCGAGGCAGGCACGTAAGCCCTCCATATTACCTTTCCTTTTCAAGACTAAAATAAACTAAAGGCTGAGGATATTGAACCAGTCTACATCCATCAACCCGTCACCCTCTCCCTTCAAATCAATCTATGCCATTAGTTGTTTGAACAGCTGTGAGATGAGACTGCAAACTCTATCTCCTCTCCCTTTTTCTCTCTGTGTAAAGTCTTCTAGAAAAGAAAAAAATAATAAAATTAGATCGCTATTGATTTTATATTTCAAAAATATTTTAAAAAAATTTTAATTTTTTTTATTTTAAAAAAATTTAACTTTTTTTATTTTAAAAAAAATTTTAATTTTTTAATATTTTTAAATCATTTTAATATACTAATATCAAAAATAATTTTTAAAAAATAAAAAAATTATTTTAATATATTTTTAAATAAAAATCATTTTAAAAAATAACTGCAATTATATTCTCAAATAAAATTATTAGAATAATGTATTGTTAATTATTAGAATTATTATTTTAAATTTGTTTTTAATGTTATAAATAAAATAAAGTCCATGGTTTGTTAACCAACGAACCAAGTTTGATATGATATATTTATTATTTTTCCCTCCACCTCATTTTTATATAACCAGATAAGTTTGGATAGCTTTAGATTTGACTCGGATTACATAATAACATCCTAAGTAATTGTAAAGAATATTATAAAAATACTGATTTATTTTATATTTAGTGGATTGAAATTATTATTGAATGCACTAATTTAAAGCTAAAAATAAACTAAAATCCACTAATTAGGATTAAGGTGGTAATCATCCATTCACAGCAACAAATTGATTTACCTCGTGTCCCAGAATTTAGCCAGAAAAGGGGCCATGCTCAATAATAATTTACTCATTTTTCACCTCTGAATTTAAAGTTTTTTGTTCTTATCTCCTTGATTCCATGGATGATAGCACAGAAATTCTTGGCATTTGCCTAATATGTGTATTTTGGCATCATTGGAGCTTTCCCTCAAGCTTGGACATATGCCCACCGCCACCGCCACCGCCACCGCCCATCCTACATAAATAATAAAGCCTTCTTTGTTTTTAAATGCGATTGTCAATTGGCACCACAGCACACTGCAGCTACGGCTCTAGTCTCCGTTTGGGATTCCAGCTTTAATTTTTGATTGGTTAAAATTTATTTTTTTGTTTAAAATAATTTTTTTAATATTTTTAGATTGTTTTGATGTTAAAAATAATTTTTAAAAAATAAATAAAATTATTATTTTGATGTATTTTTGAGAAAAAAAACATTTTAAAAAACAGCTACTATTATACTCTATTAAAAAACCAATTCAATTCAAAATTTTAAGCTGTTATGTGAGGTACTACAAGATATTATTTATAAATATACATTGCCTTTATAAATGTACATTGCCTTTAATTAAGAAGTCCAATATTATGTTGTCCTATCTGACTGTATTGGTTTTTTTTTTTAAGGTGTTATAACTTGTGTTGTTTATGATTATATATTAATTAATCCTAATAATTTTTTATATATTTTTTAATTAGAAAGTTGAATATTTATAAATTAAATATTTTGTATTTAATTTTTAATAAATAAAACTTGATTATGTTTTGGATCGTTTTAATATGTTGATTTTAAAAATAATTTTAAAAAAATAAAAAATATATTATATTAATATATTTTATTATAAAAAATATTTTAAAAAACAATTATAACTATAATTGCAAATAATTTTTAGCACGCAAGACTACCTCACGGCGGCTTATGATTTCGTACTGTGTCAAAAGTTCTATACGAAATTTTTTCAAAGATTTATGCTTTTTTTTATTATTATTGTGGATTGAATATTCTTGAGGGCATCTTTCCCAAATTAATTAATAGATAGCGTATAATGCTTCTCTTTATTTATTTATTTATTTGTTATCAAAACACCCTAATCATCAATCATTTGTCAAATATCTTAGGTGAAACCTTCCCATGAGTAAGATTATGATATAATTGGAATTGTGCAGCAAATGTCAACTTCCTTTTAAAATCTCCAATTTCGGATAATTAATCAATAAAAAAAAATCTATGATGAAGCGTGTTTTCTTGGTTCTTAGGTTATTGTGTTAATTTGCATTTTCTTTTTAATTTTATTATTATCAAAATAAATATTGTAACCGCAAGATATTGAGAGGGATATATATAAATATATCCCACTAAAAAATAATAAAAGAATTTTAAAAAATCAACATGAATACTATAAATTTTCTCAGTAAACAAACACACTTGTTTCAAATATTTAAGGTTAGGTTGAGAATCAAATTGGGACAATTTCTCATAGTTGACTAATGGCTATAGTAACTTCAATAAAAGAAGAAAGCTTGTGTGTTCAATAAAGTAAGGGTGGATTTT
>Ga0325410_1006114_pt1 | contig 13224 bp, 7 predicted proteins | sample PopdelMetagenome_16_FD_206182 | JGI IMG/M metagenome (GOLD analysis project Ga0325410, IMG submission 206182) | Populus deltoides microbial communities from Bellville, Georgia, United States - Xylem-PdIQD-R3 | ecosystem: Host-associated > Plants > Phyllosphere > Stem > Wood/Secondary xylem... | reverse complement strand
CCTCCTCCTCCTCCTCCTCCTCCTCCAGCTCCGCCGCTATTCTAGTTTAATTTTGTTTTTTAAACACATTAAATTTGTAATGAATATTATTTAACATTACTTTTATATTTTTAATGTTTAATCCATTGTTATTTGTTTATTAAGGTTTTTTACTATTAACAAAATTATTTTTTTATATATATTTTAAATACCTACCGATGGATATATCGACAAATAATGTCCGTCGGCATTTCATAGAGAGTTGCCAAATAATTACCAGCCATGCCATAATTACCGACGGAATATATTCGTCGGTGATTAAATACAGACGGATTTACCGACGGATAAAATCCGTCAGTATTTCACAGAGAGTTGCCAAACAATTACCAGCCATGCCATAATTACCGACGGAATATACGTCGGTAAGTCCGTCGGTACTTATCGTTGAAAATGCAGACGGATTTATTCCGTCGGTAATGTTCTCGCGGGAAAAAAAAATTTGACGCGCGTGTATCCGTCTGTAAGACCGTTGGTGTTCCGTCGGTGGGTGTTTTTTTATTTGTGACATAATTAGCGACGGAAATGGGTTTTACCGGCGACTGGTATATCGACGGACGTGTTCTGTCGGTGAGGCCGTCGGTAATTATTTTACTGACGGATTTCATTGCTTGCACCGACGACATTAGTCCGTCGGTAAAACTAGTTAATGGTGTAGTGTTTGTTATCATCTCTCAAGGTGGCCGAAGCCCATGTCATTCCCTTCACAAGTATATTTTTGTGTTTTTCACGTGACAGCATCAAATTCAATGAGAAAATAAATTAAAATCATTATCTTCCCCTCTATTACAACCAAAATTGGGGATGAGACTTTCATGAAGGGTAATGATGGTAAAAAATTTCCCCTCTCCATCCATTACAAATCTTAAACAAGATATAGGAAATGATTTAGGATATGTTTGATATGATTTTTTTGAATTGATTTAAATTATTTTTCAACTTTTAATTTATGAAAAAGTCATAAACATACTTGGCTAGAAATAAATTTTGATTTTAATAAAAAATTGATATAAAATTGATTTAATTGTAATTTATTTTCTAGTTACACAAATTTATTCCTTATAAAAAATATGTTTTGAGTTGTTTTTTATCAAACATATTTATAACACAGAGTCATTTTAGATTATTTTATAATAATTTATTTTTTTAAAATAATTTTTAAATTATAACTTAAAATCAAATCTCACTTCTTGCTAAATAGACTCTTAAAATATCATTCTCTTCCATTTTCCTCCATTCATTTTTTCCCCTCAAAACCAAGTGTAAATACAATTACTACTTGACATATCTAAAATGCATTGACTATATGATCCAATAAAATAACAAATGTTACTTAGAGATTTGCTTTTCAAATTATCATTCCCGTTTTCAATTACAATATAGAAAAATAAGTTCGTAAATACACTACGGTTAGGATGACTTCTGCGAATTAATTTAAGCTGTTTTATTTTTTATTTATAAGAAAATCTTAAAAATATTTGGTTAGAAATGATCAGAAGTTTGTTATGAAATTGATTCAAGATTTTGATTTAATGAATTTTGATTTAATGAAAAGTTAAGATTTTCAACTTTGAACTTATAGATTTTACTTATACCGCACCTAATTTTCAAGAAAATTGCTTTCAATTATTTTAAACTAATATATTTATAATTTAGAATCATTTTGATTTATTTTTATTATTACTTATTTATGAAAAAAATTAAATTAAAATTTAAAAATCATTTCTCATATGTCATTATTAAAATTTGCAGATAAATAAACTAGGTTTGGGCTATGTAAGAATTGATTTGTTTTTTATTTTTCAAAAATAATTTTGAAGAAAATAAATTTATTTTTTTATTTTAAATTTATTTTTTTATGTTTATAAATTATTTTGATATACTGATATTAAAAATTTATTTTAAAAAATAAAAAAATATTATTTTAATATATTTTTAAATAAAAATACTTTAAAAAATAATATATAAGTAAAATATCAAGAGGGTTATGAAAAGCTCGCCGTAGAAGTCTGAGTGTTGAAAAGTAAAATAATAGGGTAACAGTATATTCCTTCGTGAAAAGCTCTCCGCGTCTACATTGACGCGCTAATTTAAATTTCCCCTCATTCCAAAATACCCATCTGGTCAAAACTCAAATGTGACCCCTGCCATTAACCGAACACATATACAGAGATAACACGCACCCATGGCTACTCTCACTCTTCAACACCACCTTTAAACCACAGCCACGTAATCAAAATGAAAATGAAACACGATCTAATTAGTGAATATACGTGGAGAAAAATAAATCTGCAACAGAAGATGCAAACTCTGATCTTACAGCGTACATAGGCAAAAACAAATATAAAAATTCAGATACACAAATTCGGACCAGAATTCGATCGCTCGCTAGCTCTCTCAATCTTTGTCTCACTGCAGTCTCGATCGGGCTTACCATAAAAGAACGAAGAAAACCAGAAATAAAATAGAAATAAAAATAAAGCTACTCCTTGATTTGTTTATTTATTTTTTAATTAATCAGATTTGTAGCATGATAATATCTATCTATCACTCCCGCTGCTTACTCTCATAAACCCTAGAGAAAAATTTACAATTTGTCCTCCAGGTATTTTATTTATCAATTTATTTTGTCATTCACATTCAATAATTGCTAATTTATCCTTGTGCTCTTTCTATTTATTAACGGAATTGAATGGAATTTTTGTAGTGTAGGGAGGGAGAGGGTTGGTGATTGAATTTGAAACGGTGAGTTGGTGGAAATGCCAGAGGAGGAGGAGGAGGAGTTAGTAGAACTTAAGTTTAGATTGTACGATGGATCGGATATCGGTCCGTTTAGATATTCACTAGCATCCACTGTTGCTATGCTCAAAGAAAGAATCGTCGCCGACTGGCCAAAAGGTCTGTCTGCTCTGCCATTCTTTAATTACTTCACTCATCATTTTCTCTTTTTTTCAATTACAAAGTTTCGTTTCTATTTTACTCAAGCAAATTCGTTTGTTTGTTTATTTATTTATTTATTTTAGTTGCTTAGTTTAGCTTGAAAATTTGGTGCAACGCAATTATGAAGGCTGTGAATAATTAATTTCATATTGATATGCTTAGTAAGGATTGGAACAATTCCTTGCGATGCTGTATGGTCGTTTAGTTGCATGATTTGGATAACTTATCTGGTGAGTGAATCAATGTGTGGTTCCAGTTTGATGAGGGCATTATATTTTGGGTTAGTAATTTATTTATTTATTTTTGTGGTTGGATGGGGAGTAAGCCATGCCATGTCTTCCTGAAATTATCATAGGCAACTAAGATATGATTTACATATGTCTAGTCCTGTTGGTATGTTCTTGTTAGTTCAGAATGTAGAGAATGTTGTTTGAGGATGTTTTGGATGCAGAGACTCAGACGGGCTGCATTTTATTTTTCAATGTTAATTTAAAACTGGATTGAACCTTTTTATCTTGTTTGTTTCCCTTGACAATACCTTTTTTAGCTATGTTGTTCTAATTTTCTCCCGGTTATTGTTATTGTGCTATTTTATATTCTTCATTTGCTTAGGAAACCAAGACGTTATTGTTCGCCAGATACTCTCTGGGCACAATATAGGTTCCATGTTTACTTGATTTTGTTTTGGTTGACTGGGGCAGGGGAAAAGTTATACATATGTAGTCTTGATATATGACATGTCATCATGTTAAGAACTATGTCCTTAGCTTCCATTCTTATTTGGCATCCTTGCTATTTCTACTTCAATCTGATGCATATTCTGAGAAAATAAATTTTCCCGCACCTCCTCTACCAAGCAGAGGACTCTTTTTCTCAAGCATTGAGTAGGTCGACAATAATCATGTCAATGATATTGGATCATTTCTTTCCCCTAGGGGATTCACACTGCTTTTTATCAAGTAAAGAGACCAGAGTAGCAAGGCCAAAGTTTTGCTGTGCTGTTACCAATCCTTTTCATGTACTGTGCTTTTCTGATGAGGCCATGATAATTGGGTTCCATTAAAGCATAGGGGGCATTGATTCTTTCTATTCTGTTTTTTTCTGCATGCATAACTTCCCCTGCCCCTTATTATCGATTTAAATTGATTGTTTATATTAAAGGTACTTCTTTGTGAGGACAGGGTACAAGTCTCTTTGATGTTTTCTTGAAGTAATCTTGTTATCCTACTGAAAATATTTTCCTACTCTTGTCAAGATTTTCTTTTGCATAATATTTAGTGCATCTAATAATGGAAATATAGCATTTCCAATGCAATGGGGAGCTGCAAGAGTGATTGAAGTATGAAGGTGAAACTCGGATAAGGAATACCCTTTTATGCATGTATCAGACTACCTCTATCTCAGATTACCAGTGTCACAATTGGAATCAGGAAAGGAAACTGTGGCACTTCTGACTTGATTGTTGATGACGACAATGCATTCTATCCTCCCATGCAAATATCTTGCTTGAAATAAATTACACTTAGAATTGGTTTGCCAAATATTATCCTGCAGTTTGGCCAATTGGGGATTTTATACTCTCCAAAATTGGGTGCCTGTGTGGCTGTGTCATACCCATGGTTAAATGGAATTTGACTTTCAGCTACCTCAAATGCTTTTAAATTCAATAGAGTGCATAATGTGCATCTTCGTATTTACAAAATGAAACATGATGACCTTGAGTTGGCATGGACATCCTGGTCTTTCTCAATGTGTATTGTGGCCTCCATTGTGGTAGTGTCCTTATCAATGTCTTCATGTTGTACAGAAAAATATAATTTCAGAAGTAACTCTCTTTCTGGACCTTTCTACTAAAATTACCCTCCTTAGAGAAAGGATAAAGTTCTCTAAAGGATACTATGGTATGACTCAGAAGTGAAAACTTATGCTCTGAAATCTTTAGTATTATTCTATGTGCATGAAAGGAAAGGGGAATTGAGACGTGCATTTTTAGGGAGGATAGAATAAATTATTGGAATCTTGTGTATGCTGAAGCATTTCATTCTATTCTGTAATTAGCATTATACTAGGTCTGACTTGGTTCCGTCTTCGCTCTGCATTGAGTGTAACGCTTGGCTTTGGTTGGTGCCTTTGGACCAGGAAAACCATGTGCTAAGCATCTTTCTTGTTGCTAATTGATTGGTGACTTGAATTTTCATTTGTTAGAAATCATTGGATTATAAGCATGCTTAAAGATTAAGTTCATGGTGATTATGATTATAAGCCTTTTCTTTTTGCTCTAGAGAAATTGAATATCCCTTTTAAATCAAATGTTAACGTTTTCATTTTCCTAGGATGATATGGTTTTGATTGATATTTCCAGTATGGGATTTAATTTCTTTGTTCAGAGTCATCTTCTTTCTTTCTTTGGCACTTACTTATCCCTACTTGTTAAGTAAGAAATACATATAATAAACATTGTTCTTAATTCTATTCTCTAACAATTGATCTATAAATTCTACTTGTCTTAGATAAAAAAATTGCACCCAAGGCAGCAAATGACATCAAACTGATAAATGCTGGGAAAATCATGGAAAACAACAAGACTGTTGGCCAGTGTAGGGTTCCTTTTGGGAACCTCCCGAAAGAGGTCATCATCATGCATGTTGTAGTGCAGCCATCTTTAGCAAAAGCAAAAGCAGGTAGTTTTATGCTCAATTATTTAACACATGAATATATGGTGCCTTTGCGCATGGTAACATCATGTTTGGAATTGGTATTCTTTATGTGCTTCATCTTGTTCTCTTTGAAGAGACGTATTATGTCTTCCAAGGAATAATACCTTTGAGAACATCTTTTGTTTCAGTATCGAGATAATCTGGTCATGAAAACATGTAATCAAATCTGAATTTTCATTCAGATGAACACTCCAATCTGTAATAAGATACAGCCTTAATTTGAGGTTTTTTTCCCTCTCTTCCAATGTGCTTGCTATAAGTTATTTTTATTTTTTTTGAACAGAGAAAAAGGTGGACGAGGCCCCAAGAAAAAATTTCTGTTCATGTTCTATACTATAAAGATAGAGTTGGGCACCTCTAAGGTGTAAGCTTGCTTTGAAGTTCCTAGGATCTCATGGCGATGGAACTTGGAAGAGAGTAATTTGTGAAATGATGCCGTCCCGCATCTTACTTTACATGTTTGTTTGAGGGCATCCCTATGTAACAGTGTGCTGGTGATATATTAACACTTTATAAAAGAGTGTTTTTTGTATTATTATAGAGGCAGCCTCCTCACTCTCATTTAGTATTTATTTTATACAAAGTTTTACGGGTTTGATCTTGTCTGAAATTTTATGATTAAGTAGAATGTGTTAAACTTGCCACTGTTTAAATGCCGAGGAGCTGTTGTTTGTGAGATCATTCAGTTTTGCACATGCAGTGTGTCAACACATGTTGAGGAATCGGGTTAAGCTGACCGGGCAGTATCAGGTATGCCCATGGCGCATCCGATTTCCCAAGTCCTGTCTAAATTCACTTCCAGTTCATTTGCTGAAAGATAGGCATGCTTTACCTTTTCGTTTTTCTTTTTTTCTTTTTTTTGTTGATTTTCCTCTGGTTTTTAAATATCATATATGCGGTGGAAATTATAAAACAAAATTATTTGGAAGTTTCTAGGATCTTGTTAGATAGATTAAAAGTTGTTTATAGATTTATTATCTGAAGATTTGATCTTCTTTAGCTTTGAATAATTCCTTAAGGTTGGGTTGTCGCAAACCATAAGCTATCCAATTATATGGTCTCTAATAATAATTCACATGAACTACTTGTGTGAAATCTTTTAAATTGAACTACTTGTGTGAAATCTCTTAAATTCTTATCTAGGAGACATGGATTACTATTCATAGAATGTTTCTTCTAATTTCTTTAAGTTTAAGGAGAAATTATTGGACAATCAAAATTTTACTAATTAAAGAAAAAATGTCGTTTCTAAATGTTATCTTAATATAACATTAGGAAAACGATATCATTCTCACTAACCTTTTGTAAACACAAGGTTTATCTACATTTTTTATGAAATCAAATCTGTTGATTATGCTGTCAAAATTGGATATTCCTACTATTTAAAACTTGCATAGTATATTTGTACATTACCTTTCATGTTAGTCTTTATCTTAAAAATTCATTTAGATCCTTTGGGTTTTATCCATTCAAGTGAATCAACCAAGTTCCAAACTTGATTAGTACATGAAATCCATAGCTTCAAGTCATTTCTTGGAATAAATATCATATATTACTTCCAAGTAATTGGTAAGCTCATCAATTATGAGCATCATGTCTTTCACAATTTTCATGAGAGGTTCTTATATCATTGATGCATAACGTCCGACCAAATTTATAAAGATTATGTGTTTCTTAAGGTTCAAGCTAAACATTCAATGTTCAAGCCTTATTTAAGCCTTAAGAATATGTTTCATCTAGATATAGTGTTCTAAGAGGTATAGAGAATCTCATTCTTTTTTAGATAACCCTTGAAATATTTGGTCAAATATTAACCACCTCGATTCGATCAAAGTTTCTTAATACTTATTTCAATTTTATTAATGTGTATATTGACCTTGGGCATTTTAAATTCAGGTATATACAAATCATTCGTATAATTATTGGATCCATGAAAACATTATTAATATAAAGAACAATATTTGTCTTCAATAATAAATTTAAATTCATTTAATACTAAATAAAATGGAAATGATGTTTTAACATATTAGAACAAAATAACAATTATAAAGTTCTAGTAACAACCCATTGGGCAAGACAAAATAACTAGTTCCTACAATTAATGTTATTAGCCAAAGCTAGCCATTTATTCATCCTGGTCATTCACTTAGGGTGCCTTTAGCTGAAGATGATCATTTGTTCATCCCGGTCATCCACTTAGGCCATTAGCCAAAACTAATCATTTGTTCATTCCACTAATCATTTATTCATCTCGACCACCCACTTCGAATGCCATTAGCCGAAGTTAACCAATCATTTGTCCCGTGGTCATCCAATCCATTAGCCGAAACTAATCAATTATTTGTCCCGGTCATCCATTTGGATGCCATTAGCCAAAGTTAATCAATCATTTGTCCCGGTCATCCAATTGGATGCCATTAGCCGAAGCTAATCAATTATTTGTCCCGGTCATCCATTCGGATGCCATTAGCCGAAGCTAATCAATCATTTTTTCTGGTCATCCAATTGGATGCTATTAGCCAAAGCTAATCAATGATTTCTCCCGATCATCCATTCAGATGCCATTAGCTGAAGCTAATCATCAACCAATCAAACGTTCCAGAGGTGGTTATGAATCACTATAACATGGAAATATCAGTTGAATCGCTCATTCAAACGATTTGTAACAACTTGACATTCATTGCGACATAATAGCAAATCATTCGTGATACTCGTACACGCATTTCGTAATAGTTTAACATATAGTAAACACGATAATAGATCATTTGTAATACACAAACAAAACATTCCGTAACAATTTAGCTTTCAGTAACAAAATAGTATACCCTTCGTATTACTCATCTAAGCATTCATGACTAATAATGTTCAATATAATACAACAATAGATCCCTCGTAATACTCATACAACCATCCGTGATAATTAATATTCAGTAAATATAACGGTAGATCTTTTGTAATACTTATACAACCATTGGTGACATTTTCATTCGATATAATACATCGATAGATCCTTCATAATACCCATACAACCATTAGTCACAATTACATTCAATAAGATACAACAATAGATTCTTCGTAATATTCATACAACTCTTCATTACAATTATATTCAATAAGACATAACAGTAGATCCTTCGTAATACTCGTACAATCATTCATCACAATTACATTCAATAAAATACAATAGTAGATCCTTCGTAATACTCATACAATCATTCGTCACAATTACATTAAATAAAATACAACAATAGATCCTTCATAATACTCGTACTACTGTTCATCAATAGGCCAAATTTATAATAGCCCAATGAACATCTCATAGTCGGTTTAATATTCATCGCAACACAATAATATATCCACCTCTAACAGGTCAATTCAGGACATTAACATTTCCGTCATTGTTTCAACATTTAACAAGAACCTGCTCGACATTTCATAATCATTTCAACAATCATCAAGAATTTAATCAAACACTTCATCGTCATTTCATCATTCAACAAGGAATTAATAAAATATTATCATAAGTAAATAATTTCAAAACATAAACATCATATGAGAAAAAGGTGGAAACCACCTACCTGCTCCACTTGCGGGTTGTCCTTGTTATGGCGATGGTTCGATCCCGGCCACACCACTTAAGACATCAATGACCACAAATCACTACATTCGCATCCATAAATCACATTCATCACCATACTTATTTCAAGAGTTCATATGTTCACATTCAAGCGCTCCACATTTTACACCATCATACAATGAAATTGTTATAAGCATTTAAGTCATTTATGCCCGGGGGACTATTGTAGAAAATCGACAGCGAAATTGATTCATTGTTGGCCACACAATTTGATAGTGAAAACTGGTTCGCTGCAGGCACCTCAATCTCGACAGCAAATGCTACTTCGCTGCATCCGACACGCTTTTGGCAGCAAATGCTAATTGCACTGCAGGTAACTCGATTTCGTCAGCGAATCACACTTCCACTACAGACAACACAACTTCAACAGCGAACGCTGATTCATTGCAGACAACACAACTTTGACAATGAACTTGATTCGCTGCAGACAACACAATTCGGCATCGAAAACCTATTTTGCCGCGGACAACACAATGTGGCAGCGAACACCTGATTCGTTATGGACAACTGAATCCGGCAGCAAAACCTGTTTTGCTATGGATAACACAATTCAACAACGAACACCTGATTTGCTATAGACAACAGAATTCGACAGCGAAACCTGATTCGCTGCGGACAACACAATTCAGCAGCGAAACCTGATTCGCTGCGGAAAACACAATTCAGCAGCGAAACCTGTTTCGCTGTGGAAAACACAATTCAGCAGGGAAAACCTGTTTCGCTGCGGACAACACAATTTGACAGCGAAACTTGATTCATTGCGGACCACACAAATACAACAACAAACACCTGAATCGCAACGGATAACAGAATTCGGCAGCGAAAACCTAATTCGTTGTGAAAAACACAATTTAGCAGCGAACACCTGATTCACCCTGAACAACACAAATTCAGGAGCGAAAACCTGTTTCGCCGCAAACAAGACAATCCGACAGTGAACACTTGATTCACCCCGGACAACACAAATTCAGCAGCGAAAACCTGTTTCGCCGCGGACAAGACAATCCAACAGCAAACACCTGATTCGTTGCGGATAACAGAGTTCGGCAATGAAACCTATTTCGCTATGGACAACACAATTCGGCAGTGAAAACCTATTTCGCTGCGGACCACACAAATTCGGCAGCGAACACCTGATTCGCTGCGAACAACAGAATTCAACAGCGAAACCTGTTTCATTGCAGACAACAGAATTAGGCAGTGAAAACCTGATTCACCGTGGAAAACACAATTCGGCAACGAACACCTGATTCACTACTAACCACACGAATTCAGCAACGAAAACTTGATTCGCTGCAGACAATATCATTCGGCAGTGAAAACCTATTTCTACGCGGACAACACAATTATGCAGTGAAAACCTGATTCGTTGCGGACAACACAATTCGACAGCGAACACCTGATTTGCTCAGACAACACAATTCGACAGCATAAACCTGATTCGCCGCGAACAACACAATTCAGTAGCGAACACCTGTTTCGCTGAGGATAACAGAATTCTGTTTCGCTGCGAACGACACAATTCGGTAGGAACACCTGATTCGCTGCGGACCACACAAATTCAGCAGCGAACACCTGATTCACTGCGAGGAACAGAATTTGGCAGTGAACACTTGATTCGCTGTGAGCAATAGAATTCGGCAGCAAAAACCAGATTCGCTGCGGACAACACAATTTTGACAGCGAACCCCCGATTCGCTACAGACAACCAAATTCGGCAGGGAATAGGCTGTCGACAACATAATTTGTTCTTTGGATCCAGCAAAATCATATAATTTTAGCATGGACACACATGCAAATTCAATTCTAGCATATACTTTGTCATTATATTCCTATTTCGATTATAGCATGTTTTCAAGGTTACAAACACACATATTCTTTTGCACTTAACATCCACCAGCACATTTTCATACAAGTTCTTCAACCATATATGTAGAATTCATGACATTAACACATTTATAATTATGTTTCAGTTTCATATTATTAAGCAACTCTAACAAGATCATCATCTTTGCATTTTATCCCTTTAATCTATGTTCTGTCCAGCCCTCACCATGGCCAGCCACCTCTCTAGGTTCCCCATTCAGCCTTGTTCTCATCCCTCATCCTTGTCTAGTTTTCATTAACAGTTGGTGTGAGAATCTTAGGCTATTTACTTTAGGTTTACTTCTCCCCTTTCATTCCTAAGGCCCCAAGAACAAGTGGAGGAGTAGTATAGTTCATACCTCACGAATTCAACAACTTCAATACAGGTTATGGTGGCCTGCTCTCCCTTTCTTTTTTGGTTTTCTTCCTTCCTTCTCTTGCTGTCTAACCGACCTCTAGGCTCCTCTTTCTCCTAAGTTTTTGGTTTTGTCTACTTTTTCATACACTCTTATCACTCCACGCTCAAGGAAAGTGGCATGCCAGCTGGTTAGGTTCGGTTTTTTGCTTGGAGGAGGGATGTGTGTGCTACAGCCATGGCTGCTGCCGGTTCTAGAGGAAGGTCTAGGCTCCAGCTTCCACCATGTTTTCAGTCACTTCTCCTTCCCTCTAGCTCTTTTCTCACGCAGCACCCTAGGAAATCTGCATGTAGCTGGTCGGTTTCAGTCTTCTCTTTGGAAAAAGGAGAGGGTCTGCTGCATGCAGCTGGCCATTTTTGCTCTGGAAAGAGGGAGAGCCATGCTGCATGCAGCTGGCCGTCCATTTATGGAAGAGGAAAGATCACCCTCCCTTTCTCCTTGCATTTATACCCCTTCTTAAATGAGAGGGGGTTGTTTGGGTGCTGGATATCTCTGGTTCCTATCCCTCTTTTGAGTTATCTCAGACTGGTTCCTATTCTAATTCTCCCCTAAGATAGGCCAATCCAACACTAAATTTTGTTGAGTTTTACAGTACTGCTGCCGATTCATAAATCAACAGTCAAAAACTACGTCGCTGCCGATTCAGAAATCGACACCAAAACTGCGGTGCTGCCGATTTCTTAATCAGCATCAAAAAACTGCGTCGCTGCCGATTCAAAAATCGACAGCCAAAAATTGCATCGCTGCCAATTCAGAAATCAGTAGCCAAAACTGAGTCGCTGCCGATTGAGAAATCAGCAGTCGAAAATGCATCGGTGCTGATTTGGAAATGCACAGCCTAAAACTTTGTTGCTTCTGATTCAGAAATCGGCAGCCAAAAACTGTGTCGCTGCTGATTTAGAAATGGGTAGCCGAAACTGTGTCACTGTCGATTTAAAAATTAGCATCCAAAAACTTTGTGGCTGCCCATTCAAAAAATTAGTAGCCGAAACTGCGTCGCTGCCGATTCAAAAATTGGCACCCAAATTATACCGTTGCTGATTCAGAAGTCGGCAACCAAAAACTTGTTGCTGTCGATTCAGAAGTCGGCAGCCAAAAACTGTGGCGCTGTCGATTAATAAATCGGTAGCCAAAAACTGTGCTGCTGCCGATTCAGAAATCAGCAACCAAAAACTGTGTCGCTGCCGATTTAGAAATGAACAGCGATGGTGAAGTCATTTCAGCTTTACATCTCTCTCTTTTTTCTCTCTTTTTTTTTAGGTGTTTACAATATATATGATAGATAAATGGGAATGAATTATAAGATTAGCTTCAGCTAATGGTATCCATGTCGGATATTCAGAAATGAATGATGAGATTAGCGACTAATAGTATCCATGTTAGATAAACGAAAATGAATGATGAGATTAGCTTCGGCTAATGGTATCCATGTCGGATAATGACACGACCAAAAGATTGATGTCTTCTCCCAAGTGCAGGAGTGTTGAAGTAATAAATAACCCGGCAAGACCGCGGTCGAACCACAGGGAGGTTAATTGTATAAATTATAGTTAACAACCACACAATAACAATAACAATAATAGTAATAATAATAATAATAATAAAGAAGACA
>Ga0325410_1006113_pt1 | contig 13225 bp, 7 predicted proteins | sample PopdelMetagenome_16_FD_206182 | JGI IMG/M metagenome (GOLD analysis project Ga0325410, IMG submission 206182) | Populus deltoides microbial communities from Bellville, Georgia, United States - Xylem-PdIQD-R3 | ecosystem: Host-associated > Plants > Phyllosphere > Stem > Wood/Secondary xylem... | reverse complement strand
GTTGCTTTTGGTCACCAAAAGAATACGGTGGTTATTCTTGGTTTGGATGGGAGGTAACAAGACATCAGTTCTATTCTGCTGCTGTAGAAATTTTACATCGATTTCATTTAATATGATTTTATACTGACGTTACTGGTAGATAGTGATGGGGAAGTAAAGGAGTGGAAGGCTTGAAGTGGAAAGTGCATGAATTTTCTGGGGAATTTTCCCCATAATGTTGTGCGTCAGTGTACCTTCAACGATGGATGACTTTGCACCATTTTTCCATGTGCTTGTCATAATCTCTTGCCATCATGCTCTTCTGGCCTCCACATTGCCCCCAACTCTCCCTCATCCTCACTGGAACCACCACCTCAACTTGCGAATTTTTTTTTTGGCTTGGCATTATTTGATAAAAGAAATTTCTGGAATAAAATTGTTGATAGGCAGTTTGGTTATGTTTGCAGTTTCTATCGTTGTCAGTTTGATCCTGTGAATGGTGGAGAGATGACTCAGCTGGAATATCACAACTTCTTGAAGCCAGAAGCAGCCTTTTAAAGAGGCATCTGGAAATATATATTTTTTCTCCCTTTTCTATTTGGGTACTTCGTGCATTGCCTCATCATCTATATGGCTATATTATGTTGTAAATATGTAATTATAAAACTGTAAAGTAAGTGAAAAAAGAAATAAAAAAAGAAGAGATTAGTAGTGGAATTATTATGCCATTTCGAATTTCAAACTATGCTAAAATGGTATCGCCTTCCTCATTTAACAGTGCAGGAAGGATTTAGAAGTCTCAGGAGTCGTCTGCTGTGTATTCGGATGTGTGGTTTGAGCAGTGACTATAAATGTAACTCTGAATCCTGACTCGACAATACCAGTTTTGGCGTTGCTCTTAGTCTTTGTTCTTTTCTTACCCCCATTCCCTGTTAACGCTCAAATTCCACTTTGTATACAAATCTGTCGAATTTTAAAGGTAGTTTTCTGAATAGATTTCTCGATAATATAGTGATTGGGAGGGAGTGAGCAAAAGTCCGAGGTGGGGATGGACATTTCCTAGTATGTGTTTACCTTTGTTCCGACGGTGGTACGAAAGTAGTTGTTAAGCAACGATTAACTTAAAAGTCAAGACAAGCGGAAGAGCCTGTTCATGTTGTCTTCAAATTGACATCAGATGTAGTTTGAATGTCTAACAAGGAAGTTCATTCTGGAGCGTTTATTGGTTGGTTAAATGGTCCCTTAATGTGTCTTGTAACCACGTTCTTCGCTTCATGTTATTAGTGACTGCAGTAGTAAATCCTTTTCACAGAATAGCGGAATTCAAGGATGCGAATGCATTTTTTATTTTTGTTCTGAAACTTGAAATCTGATGGCAGAAGTAATTCTGGTTCAAAAACGCCATCTGCTGCCATGCGAATAGTAGGGAAATAATGCTGGGATCAGCTTCTGTTCCGCAAAACCGACTTCTGTTCCCATCAGTACGTGTGACCTATGCTGCTATGTATGTCCGTACACCTTCTTCCGCAGAGGGAATCCATGTGTAGCTTTTGGTGGCTATTGTTCTTCCTGCTGCTGCGGCAATGGGTTCACATTTAGAACAATGAAATCCAGGTGTCTCCCGGTGCTGTCAGAAATTTTAGACAATATTTTTTTTTGTCCATGTCCAAGGACTTAACATGAGACTCCTCACAGCAAATTGGCTCCAGACTTTCAACTTCTGCTTCTCTCTCTCTCTCTCTCTCTCTCTCTCTCTCTCTATATATATATATATATATATATGTGTGTGTGTGTGTGTGTGTATATATATATAGGATAATTGGTAACTTATTTGAATGCTATTTCGTCGGATTAAATGGATATTGCTCTTGGCCATGAGCATTCCAATGACCTCAATCCTTGCTTCCAGAAACTTTAAGAAATCAAGACTTAAGTATTATTCTCTCTGCTGTTAAATGAGATTGATTCTCATGTATATGCATTGAAGTAGCAATACTTATTGATAATGCTCTATCAATCCTGATGGATAACCTTTGAATGATGAATACAAACATATAAAATAAAATAAAATTTCATCATTGGTATAAAATATTATATAATAAAATTTGAGTTGAAAAACAGAAGGTGCTTGAATATCTATTTTGTTTACATAAAGAGTCATTTGAAAAATCTTCAAGGCTGTTATTGGCAATAAAAAAATCAAATTCTAGAATAGTTGTTGATTGGATGCATAAAAAAATCTTGATGATTGTAAAATGGTTTTTGGAAGAGTTTTTTTGATTATTTAGAGCTCGTATTAAAGGTTCATTAATCAATATTAATGGCATATATTTGTATAGGTGATATGATGAGAAGTTATTGATTGCAGTTGCTTTTTATGCAAATAATAGGATATTCTTATTGGCTTTTACAACTGTTAATGAAGAAAATAATTCTAATTAGAGATGATTTCTTATAGATATATATTACAGGTGATAAAGCCTGTATATGTATAATATTAGATAAACATGCGGACATAAAAAAATATAGCAGAAATTTAGCATAAACCTATAGGATACCAGTTGTATTGCGCATGATAGTTTTTTTTGCAACTTCAATCATAAATTCAAAGACTATCTATAATTTGTTTTTGATGAAAATGTATTATGAACCTTCAATTTATTATATATTTATGTTATTATATTTTAAATTGTTGTGCAGGATGAGTTTATGATGAAACTACATGTTGTTGATATGACATATAAGTGGATGAAACTATATGAGCGGGTTCAACCATATATATTCTAGGCTGGTTTTTTTATACATCAGTTTTCTAGAACACATCAAGGTTGACCACAACTTGATCCATGTACTAATTGAGTGATGAAGACGTGAGATTTACACATTTCATCTAAGGCATGAGGAGATGACACCGACATTACAGGATATTGCAATTTTGCTTGGATTTCTTATTGATGCACACACAATCACATATATTAGGGTGTGTAATTAGGTTGTGTTATGCAAGCATTCATTTAGATTAGCACCTCCTTCTACTAAATTGAAGAGGGTAGCATACATCTTAAATAGATTGATGATATATTTACCACACGACTAGATGATGCTAATGATGAGGTCATATAGAGGTATTCATTAAATTATGATTTGAATGTGTTAATTATTTGTTAAGTATATGTGAATTAGTATAATCATTTGAATGTATTATGTAGGTATGTCAGAGTATATATACTGAATATGTTTGGTAGTGTATTATTCACAGACCTCACATAAAGATATGTGCTTTTAATTTATCTGACTCTTCTAGATAATTTTGACACGATTTTCATATATAGTTGGGGATCTGTTGTCTTGGCATGCATGTATATACATATATGTCTTGCATGCATGAAGGTGGCCAAACAGGTTGTGAGATAATTGCTACTTCTACAGGTATGAATGAAAGAATTTATAATAACTATTTACATTTTAAATGTTTGTTGTTAATATGAAAAAAAAAACAACTCGTTTTTATTTAATAACAACTATGGTCCTAGGAGCATCTCCATGTGGACCGATATTAAATTCTCAGATTGCCACTTAAAACCATCCAGACTATGAAGGTTACACTTCAACTCTATTAGGATGCAGGAAATACAATGCTATTTTACAAATATATGAATTTATATTGTCTAATTGTAACTTTAAAAATTTAATTAAGTTGATATATTTGTAATGCTAGGTGCTGTTCTAATAGAGTATTTGATAATAATTCAACACATGTGTTGTTATTTTATCGGAGTGAGTTAGATAGACAAATTATTGAGATACCTATCGAGATATTTTTGAATTGTTTATTAAAGACAACAACTTAACTTTAACAAATTATTGTTGTTTAATACTTATGATGCTTATCTTCTACAGGTCATGTGAACTCCATATGAGGATGATAAATTAGTAGTTGCTCCAGCTGTTTGCATTAATAAGATGAATATATAGACATCAGGGGTCCCATTGATATTTTTTTAGATGGTTGATCTATATTGTCTAGATTAAATAATGCGACAATTTAGCTATAGACAACACATTCCAATCAACATCAATACAAGTGATATGTTGCACGTCTTAAATTGTCAGGGCAAAAATGATGATTATGATTTGTTAAAACGTTATGAAGCTTATATATCACAATAGGATGCATAGAGGAATGATATATTTATAGAGATACATCATGTGATTATAAAGGAGTAGTATATGATTTGGTACATGAATATCACTTGTCAGGTCATTACACCGGATTCCAAGCATATTCCTCTACCCACAAATATGCAATACGAGCAACATGTCCAATGGATTCAAAATACTGTAAGTAATCAAATATTTTTAGAATTAATTTATGCTAAATGTTGTATTTTATTTATTAATCTTTTAATCTAAAATTAATTTTTTTATATAAATATTAGGTTAGCTTGTTGTTACGGGAGGGTCGAGAGGCTACATCTATGTATCATAACATTGACAAAAAACACAAATGCATACCTATGCATCTCAGTGGTTTAATGTTTGTTATAATGCACTTGAGAACTTAGAAAAGATGCTAACTCTTGATGATGTTGTGGAAAAGAACAAGGCCACTTAACCAAGAACATGAGCATGATGCAATTGTGCTATTGATGAGTTCAAATCATCCAGTAGATGACATAAATGTAGATAGATAAATGAGTTATATTAACATATTTTAGGATTTCAATTAGTAAAATGTTGCATTATTTAAACATTTCATATTCCTTTTGTATGTATGTATGCATGCTTATTTATTTGCATTAATTTCATGAAAACATTCTTAATAAAACTACAGTTCATAAATGTGACGGGTGAAAATAATTGAGATTTATGTTTTGAGTTGTAAGTCTAAGGCTACATGTGATTATAAAATATAAGAATTTATTGTGTTTAATTATTATGGTTATTTGCAGGTATTTTAAGCGGAATAAGATTTTAGGTAGTGTTCCTAAATAGAAGAAACTTTGTCAAAATTTTGTTAAAAAAAAAAATTCTCACTCTCTAAAATCTTTAATTAAATTAAATATAAGATTAACAAACTAAATAATCAAATTATTATTATTATGCAATTTAATGATAAATCTCATAAGATTTTTTTTATTATTATTAGATTTAGACGAGGGGGAATTTTGTTGTGGATTTTCATTGGAAGACTGAGGATAGTTACTCACAGTTATAAAACACGATATAATTAATTAGATGTAATATTTCAGAAATGCGCATCAATTAATCATCGCAATTATCGCGTTACTGAAACTTAACATTTTATAGTATACTACTTCGCGTATGCTTTGTGCTGCTGGATAAATTCACCAAACCTTTTTTACTTTCCATGTTAATGGCACAATATATCCAATTTAATTAAGGGACGCACACCAGTTAGTCATCACAGTTGTTTTGAAAGATTGACCTGCAGGTTTACACGTTTCCGGTGAATAAGAAAACACGCGGCAAAACTACCCCGAGCACATGCATTTCAGAGACTACTAGCTGGCTAGATTAGCAGAGAAGCCAAAAAACAAGAAAAACTTTAGCAAACAAGTCACTGGGTAGTAGCTAGACAGCAGGTAACTAGTATAATAAGCAGTGAAGGAGTTGGGTTGTCTTCATCTACAAAAATATAAAACTTACCAGTCTGTGAAATCTGTTGCTCTGTCTTCATCAATGGTGCTTAAGTTGTATGGAGCACCCATGTCCACATGCACCTCTCGCGTGCTGACATGCCTCCATGAGAAGAGCTTAGATTTTGAGCTTGTCCCAGTTGATCTTCTAGCTGGCGAGCACAAGCAGCCTCCTTTCCTGGCCAAAAATGTAAGTTAGTACCAAATTCTCGTTTAGTTCTGTGTTGGTTTCTTATTTCATTTTCTTACACTATTGAATTGTATTCTATATGCATGCAGCCCTTTGGTCAGATTCCAGCTCTTGAAGAAGATGATCTTACTTTATTCGGTAAGCTATGATTTATTTCTAATTACATCTTCACTAACACACACATGAAACTAACTCCATAGGTGATCTTTTTAAAATCACATGAATGTTTAAATTTAAAATTAACTAACCTGCGGAGGTCAAAGAAACATATTTTCAAGGTTCAAGTAGCCTATAAATTAAGCTGCCATAAATCGAAGTTAAGCTGGAAGACCTTGAATTTAGAGAGAGTATTTCGCCACATTTTAACTTCATCGTATCAATACATCTCTAAGATACGTTCATGACAGCACTTTATAAGTCATAATCCCGCTTAATCATTCATAATTGCTGCGATTAGGTAGTAACCAATTGATGAATGAGCTTAACAGATTATTTTAAGTACAATATTTGCAGCATCTTCAAGTTATAGATCAAAGCAAATGTCAATGGAATCTAATTCCTCGGAGCTGTCTTTAGGGTCTGCAGTATGTATATATGTGATTTAAAGTACTTTTGAGAGTATGTTTTCAAAACCATGGGTTGCATCTAGATCGAAAACTCATTGTTGGTCTCACTCCAAAGCGTGTCTTCCTATGATTGGTTTGCAGTCGAGTTTATGTTGATTTGTTTTTTGGAGGTTTTATTTTCCATGGTGAAAGCATCGCCTCGCGAGGCATCTTCACCAACCAATCAAAACCGAACTTCTACACATCAAGGTCTCTTTATACGCCAATGTTTTGGTTTTTTTTTTTTTTCCTTACATGATTTAAAAAAAAAACATATCAGTACTGCAGTCAAATTTATTTTATTTTCTACAAATGAATCACGTAAGCAAATATATTTTATTTATTTTTTCACAACAAGAAAGTGAAATAACCATGATTTGAAGTCATTGTTGCAGTCCCTCAATATTTTGTGTCTTTACCAGAATCCAGGGCAATCACATCATACCTTGCTGAGAAATTCAAGGGGACTGGCTACGATCTTATAAGGCACGAAAACGTCAAAGAAGCTGCATCGGTGAAGGTATGGACAGAGGTAGAATCCCACCGATATAACCCTGCGATAGCACCGATTGTCTTCCAATTCATGGTGGCTCCACTTCGAGGCAATTCACCTGATCAAACAATCATTGACGCCAACGTAGAGAAGCTAGGAAAAGTGCTTGACATATATGAAGCTAAGCTGAGTAGCACCAAGTACCTTGCTGGGGATTTCTATAGCTTGGCTGACCTTCACCACCTACCATACACGTACTATCTCATGAAGACTCCCGCAGCTTCGGTGGTGAATGAGCGTCCCCATGTTAAGGCATGGTGGGAGGATATTTCTTCTAGGCCAGCTTTTAAGAAAGTGGCCGAGGGTATGAATTATGTTAAGAAATGAAACTTGAGGAGTGTTCTGTTGCTTTATTTCGAGTATTTATTTTGATGAAGTCGTGTTGAATGGGATCTTAATGTATTGGAATTTCGAAATAATTTCTTAGGAAAATTGTGAGAATTGATTGATTAGCGTTTAAGAAAAGTGCAAAAATCTTTTTTTTTTCTTTTGAGAATTGTTAAGACTCTTAAGAAGTATATTTACTTTATTTTATTTGTTAATGGTAAAATAATATTTTTAATTTAACATATATATATATATAATCGTTTTGTATTTAAGTTAAAATAATAACTTCAGAATAAAGTGATTAATGAAAACCCTAGCCTCATTTTCTCTTACGTTCGTATTTTTTTTGTGCTAATTTGGATTGTTTTAACATGTTATCAAAACTGGTTTTATAGAACAAGACTTAATCTCAAACACAACTTTTGTATTTCTTTTCATACTTGTTCAGTATCTGCAAATCTGGTATTTCATCTTCCTTTAGTTTTTGCAATTTGGTATTTACATTCTGTTTTTGTAATTTTTTATTTTGGAGTAATTGTATAACTTCGAGAAGATATTTGTTCAATTTTTGTGATATCTGTTCAGTTTCTGTAATCTATTAGTTTGTTTTTCGCTGCGTTTGTATTTTGTTTTTTTATTTGTTGATTATGACTACTGAAAAAGATGATTCGCTTCAGTCTGTAAGTGTGAAGTTTGGATGGAAAGAACTATTCGTATTGAAGTTATGTAATGAGAAATTTTCTTAAAAGTAAAAAGATGTGAGGATATGTTAATGGAACTTATGTGATACCTAAAAATGCTGAGGAGGGGGGTGTTGCCTTGATAGATGCATGAGAAGCAAACAATGAAAAGATTATTACTTAGATTAACAATTCTATTGAGCATTTCATCGATACCCAGTTGACAAAGTATAAAACAACAAAGGAAGTTTGAGATCATTTACAAAAGTTATTTACACAATTAAATTTTGTAAAACAGTATCAATTAGAACATTCATTGTTTGTTAAAGCATCAAAATGCTTCTATGGAGGCAAAAGTGGAGTATTTAGGTAAATTTGATATCAACTGAAGGTGTTCAAACCAAAGTTGTCAATTCCGTTTCGGTAGGTGTTTTGTTTTTTCAATTGCAATGGAATGTTTCAATTTCGGAGTGTTTCGGCGTGCTGTTTCGGGGTTGTACTGTTTATATATATATATATATTCAACAAACATAATTCAAATTCAAGATAAATTAATTATAAATTATGCAATACAAACACAATGCCAAACAAATATAATTTAAAATATTCCTAAATAGTCAAGATTAAATATGTTTTTAACTTAAAGTAATTCAACTTAAACAAAATATCAAAATATTATGAAAATAAAATGTTTTAACACAAATATTTTAAATATAAAGTTAGGTCAATGTTATCAAGGCTAATAGAATCTCTAAAGCTTCCCTTATTTTGCTTAAATTCCTACAAAGTATAAACATGAATATAAACCATATATATTAGTGATAAATCTAATTTTAAAAAATTAATATCATTGTTAATGAAAATAATAATAATAATTTTCAATATCATTATCAATATCATTGTTATTGAAAATAGTAATGAAAATGATCTTTTTATAATTGGGTGGTTTAATTAATTAAATTGAACATGGTTCAATTTGATTCAATGGCTTTTTAAGAGCGGAACGGAACATGTGGAATGAAACTGGAACGTTCCAGGCGGAATTTACCCGAAAAACTTGGAACGGACCGAAATTTAAAATGAGATGAAATTTATTCTGTTTTGTTCTGTTTTTTGAATTGATACAGAATGTTTCAGCTATTTCAGACGAAACAGAACGAAATTGACAACCTTGGATTTCAAACTATTCCAAAAAAGTGGAAGTTGTTCTTGGGGTTGAAAGTTCTTATTTTTGCTGTAATTATTTTATTGGAAAAATTAGTCTACGTAGAGTTTAAAAGCGATGATGGCAATCATAGCACCGGGATTTTGTTACACGCGTGACTTTGTGTGGACAATAACAGGTTGTTTGAAATTTTTTTAATTGAATTAAATTTAAATATTTTAATAAAATTTTATATTTAAAATTTTTTAAATATCAAGAATTAAATTTTAAATTAAATTAAATTTTTAAAAATGATACAAAAATAAATTAGAAGTTAAATATTGATATTAAATTAGAAGTCAATTTTATTTTACACTAATATTAAATTGTGTGTGTGTGTGTGATCCTAATACATTGAACCTGATTGAACTTTACAAATAAAAAGGGACTGAATTGTACAATATATATTAAAAAATCAATTCAATTCAAAAGTTTAAATTGTTAGGTGAGGTTTCAATATATGATTTATATTATTCTCTAATATACCGTCTCGAGTGAAAGCCCTTTAAACTTGAAATTTTCACAAACTTACATTGCTTTGTGCTTAATTTTTATCAAATAAATAAAGATGGTGAGATTTGAACTCGTGATCGCTTGGTCATCAAAGTTTTGATACCTTATCAAAGAACTAATTCAACTTAAAAGTTTAAGTTATTAAATAAAATCTCAAGATATAATTTATATTATTTTCTAATAATATATAATATTTTCGTTTGTACTAAACATTTTAAGTTGTGTTTGATACACTAAACTTGATACAACTTTACATATAAAAATGGATATGAATTATATAATACATGTCCTTTTCTTTTGTTCTCCTTGTAATAAGACAAAATCATATGAAGTTTTTTTTGTAAAAATTCATTTTTATTTTTAAAATTTTATCAACAATTTGTTTTGGTGCCTATATGTTATTTTTACCACATTTTAATTTTATGACATGTACAATTTAATCCCTAAATAAAAAAATCTGCAATTAAAACCTTATATGTATTTATTTATTTTAATAAATGAATGAATGATAAATAAAAAGTAAATAATATAAGAAATTGAGAAATAATAATTTTTATCTGTAGTGCTGGATAATAATTTCGTCTTGGTTAAAAGTCGGTTATTATCATTTTTAAAATGTACATCAAGCACTTTACAACTTACTATATCATAACTTATTATGTACTATCATATTCATTCATAATTTCTATCATATAAAAATAATCTCTTTCTAAGCAAAAGATTGGAAGATTATTTAAGGGACCAAAATTCAACAGTTTGAAATTAAGGGATGAACTTGTCTTATAACCAAAATCCAAAAGCACCTTCCACGCAAGAAAGAAAAAGCGAGCATATAGGCATCTTCTTTCCGCGTTCCATTATTCACCAATATATTTATTTGTGTTACTACGTCCAATGATACGATTTATTTTGTTTTCTAGTGTGATTAAAAATATTTTTAATTTTAAATATATTAAAATAATATTTTTATTTTTAACATTAATATGTTATAACTATAAAAAGATTAATTTAATATATTTTTTAAAATAAATTTTTTAAAAAACTTTCAAAAGCATGTTTGTTTTGGTATTTTAAAAGTTTTTAAAAAAATTATTTTTTTTTATTTTTTTACTTTAAATTAATTTTTTTAATATTTTCATATTATTTTTAAATTTTATAAAATATTATTTAAATATATTTATAAATAAAAAATATTTTTAAAAATAATTATAAACCATTTTTTCTCATAAAAAAAAAGCCAAAGATTCGTCGCCTTTTTATGCTTTATGTCAATTCAACTCGACACCAATAATGGCTTTTATGGGCGTGGTGCTTCTAACTGCTTGCAGGCATCTTTTTCACATCCCACTTTCTGGAAAAAAAATGTACGTGTTGTCTCATCGGAGTGCCAAGTTGGAAGAGTTTTTTTTTTTTTTCCTTCTAGTATAATAGTAAAAAAGTATTAATAAAATAATATAATGCAGAAAATATTTAAACATAATAGTAAAATTTAGAGAATCACAAATAATATTCGTGATTAGCAGGTCATTAGTGTAGACTCTCTTAAATTACATAATTGAAATTCAATAAAAAAAAAAAGGAAAGGTAAAAGAGAAAAAAAAGGAAAGAAAGAAAGAAAAAAGCCTTGAAACTCCAATGATAACACTACCAGTACTATTGAAAAGATCTTATTAAAACAAATTTAATAATACAAAAAACGATAATCAATGGTAACCGAAGTGAATTACACGAGCGATCTAAAAGCAAGTGAGCTTTAACACCTTTAGATGACTCGTGTGGTCCACTTTGTTATTTATTTTTTACTCTCTCTCTCTCTCTCTCTCTCTCTCTCTCTTATTTCTTCACAAATTACAAGGAGAAAAGAGGAAAAACAAATAAAGAAAATAATCATGTAGGCACACTAAAACTTTAATTACGACACCATCGATACTATTTAAAAGATCTTAACAAGATAAATTCAACGACATCCAAGAAGGTTACAAACGGTAAACGGAATGGGCCATACAAGTTGTCCAAAGGTGTTGGGGCTTACTTGTCTTTGGACCGCTCATGTGGTTTACTCCAGTCACTGTTGGTGACCTTTCTTAGTATCGTTGGATTCGTCTTGTTGAGATCTTTTCAACGATATCAGTGGTGCCTTCATTGAAGTTTTGGGGTGTCTCTGAGGTCTTCATTGAAGTTTTGGATTCATCTTTTCTCTTTCTTTATTGAATCTTGTGTCCAATAATTTTACAATTTGAGAGGGTTGCAGATGACACAAATAACATAACTCTCTAAATTGTGTTATTTTCTTAAATATTTTTTACATCATGTTATTTTATTAACTTTTTTACTATGCTAGAATCACAAAAAACTCCAAGTTGGTACCACATATAATAAATAAAAGAAAACAACCTATGGTGAAGATTAAAATTTTGTTATAGGCACTGCACCCGTAAAGCAATCTATGTTGACATTACTAAATGAAGATATATTTGATATTATGATGCAGAATGTTTTTTAATTAAAAATATATTAAAATAATTTTTTTAATTTTTAACATCATTATATTAAAATCATAAAAAAAAACACCTAAAGAAACACCAATTAATACTTTTTAAGACAAAAAAAACACATTTAAAAACTACCACAAAATAAACACTAACTAAGAAAAATAGGTTAGGTATGTTTGGTACAAACATTTAGGAAAGTAGCATTTTTTGCACCAGAAAATAGAGATTACTTCCTTGGTTGCTGCTGTAATTTTAATCTCATATCCTTGAATTTAAGATTAATTAAAAAAAATGAACAAAAAGTTTTGCATTACAATGTTCATGCATACTAGATAGCTTACTTGCTCTTCGAAGTGGGCCGAGCTCATTTTTTTAAGTGTAAAAAACCAATGCATAATCGTTGTAAATGTATTTTAAAAAGAAAAACAAATTAATAACTCTACATCACAGAAAGAGATTTAGAAAAATAATAATGATCGTCAATCTCCAACAATTAAAATGATGAAAGAAAAAATCAAAAAATAAAAAATCAATGAAAAAAAAGGTAAAACAAATACCAGCAAACCCAGGTGATGAAATTGAAAAAAATTATCAAGATTATGGATCCAATGATGAAATTAAAAAAAATTAAAATTTAATAAAAAGAATAAGAATTCAAATTAAAAATCAAAACATTAAGGGCTAAAATCTCAAATATTGAATTGAAGGGCAAATTTGAAAATTCCTAGGTGAGTGAGAACCAAATTTGAAAAAAGAAAAAAATTGAAAAATTCAAAATCAAAATAAATCATTTGACGCCCAAGATGCTCGACTCAACATGTTGACTTAAGACCTGGACTTAGGTCGGCTCGAGTTTCAAAAGTAATTGGAACAACATAAAAAAACATTTGCTGCTTCACTACAACATTATACAGTTTTGCCGACGGACTAATTCCGTCGGTGACATCAATGCACTCCGTCGGTAACAATAATACCGACGGAGTCACCGACGGATCACGTCCGTCGGTATAACAGTCGTCGGT
>Ga0325410_1006112_pt1 | contig 13226 bp, 6 predicted proteins | sample PopdelMetagenome_16_FD_206182 | JGI IMG/M metagenome (GOLD analysis project Ga0325410, IMG submission 206182) | Populus deltoides microbial communities from Bellville, Georgia, United States - Xylem-PdIQD-R3 | ecosystem: Host-associated > Plants > Phyllosphere > Stem > Wood/Secondary xylem... | reverse complement strand
TAAGTTTTGTCAGGGGTGGCTTGGTAATTTTTAAGGTTTTAAATATTATTAAAAAATGTTACATGCGTCAACGCATCATGGCCTCCGGGCCATTCAAATCCTGATTCTATCGCAGTGTGTCATCCTCTTTCTAGCAGTGTAGCACATACTCATAGAGAAGGTCCGGTTGGGCTGTGGTGAAAGTTTTTTCTTTCTTCTCTCTTTTCTTTCTCATTTCCTAGAAACACGCCTGAACTTCTAAAAAACCAAGGTGTCATCCGATTTATAATCTTATTAATTTTGGTCATCATTCTTTTAATTACTATCTATTTGACTTTTGATGTTTTTTTAAGTTTGGATTTTTTCAATTTCATCCCTGGCCTTTTTATTCAATTTGATTTTTTAACTGACTTGGTCCCTCTACCTTTAATTGCTTTATTTATATACTTTATACTTTTTTTATTATTGTTTTTTTAAATTTTGTCTCTTTTAATTTTATTTTATTTTTTTAATTTATTTTTTGTTCTCATTCTTTTGATTGTTATATTATTATCGTTTTCTTGATTTATCTTCTTTTTTTTTTAATTTGTCCCTCAACATTCAATTTCATTTGGTTTTATATCCAGTTTTGGTCATCATTCTTTTAGTAACTTTTTTTTATCCTTTTCTTAGTTTTTTTTGTTTTTCAATTTAGCCCCTAATTATTTTCTTTCATTTTTATATCATGTTTGGTCTGCATTGTTTGGGTTATAAATTGTTTTACGATTTGATATTTTACTTAGTTTTTTTTTCATGGTAGCCTTCCAACAAGGCAATCTTTTATTGAAAGTTGGTTTTTTTTTTTCAAATTCATCATTTGACATTTGGTTATTAAACCCTTAGCTTCATTGTTTTTTATGCTTTTCTTTTGTTGTGTTATCATGATTTCATATCTTGGGTAATAGGTTAGTCAAGTTAACCATGGTTGCCTTTTTTTTTCCCTTACGTTTTTTTTATGAAATTAATTTTTTTTTATAATTTCATAATTTGGCATTAAATTATTAGCCTTTAAGCTATGTGATTTTTTCACTTTTCTTTCTATTAGAGTTATCCCAAATGCGGGTTAATCAAATTAACCTGGGTTAACTTGCATTTTCTTACTCTATATTTTTTTAATTAACTTCGGTCTTTTTTGCTAGCTTTTTATTTTTTAGAAGTCTAATTTTTTTATCCCGATCTCATGTCGTGAGTGGTAGGTCAATCGAGTTAACCCAAATTGACTCTCTCTTTTTCCTTGATTTTTTTTATGACTTAATTTTTTTTTAATTTCATCATTTTACATTAAATTCTTTCCCTCGAGCTTTGTCATTTTTTTGCTTCTCTTTCTGTTTTGTTATTTCAAGAGTGAGTTGGTCAAGTTAACTTGGGTCAGCTTGTATTTTTGTTCACAATATTTTTTTATTTAGGCCTTTTAGGTTATGCCCTTCTTTTGGAGGTATAATGTTTTTATCTCGATCACATGTTGCGTGTGGCGGGTTAGTCAAGTTAACCCGGGTTGACTTAGATTTTTTTCCTCGGATTTTTTTATGACCTTTTTTTTCAATTTCAACATTTTGCATTAAATTATTTTCCCTTCAACTTTGTCATTTTTTCACTTCTCTTACTGTTTAATTATTCTGAGAGAAGTTAACTTGGATTGGCTCAAAATTTAATTGACATTTTTTATTGAACTTTGGTTTTTTAAATAGGTAATCCTTTTGAAAAAAATTTTATCCCAATCTCATATCACAAGTTATTGGTTCGTCAAATTACCCCGTGTTAACTCTAGTTTTCTTCTTCAGCGTTATATTTTTTGAAGAAAAAAAATTCATCTTTGACATTAGGTTATTAGGTCTTGATCTTTACAATTTCCTTTTGTTTTTCTTTTTGCAGGTTCTTTCGGTATCATATCTCAGGCTATAATTTAGTTAATTTAACTCGGGTTGTCTCGGATTATCGTTGCTTAAATATTCTTTTTTAGTGTTGGAAAAAGTTTAACCCTATAAATGGCAAAATAAAAAATTTACCCCTTAAATAATATCACATATATTATTTTAGGCTAAAGTTAGAAATTTATTCAATCGAGTCCTTACTTAATTGTTTTTAGGTCTAAAATTGTAATTCCTTGTATTAATTACATTATAGTCTTCGATTTCTAAAATTTATTTTCGATCAAACCATACTTGACTAATCATTCTATTTTAATTTCTAACTAATGGTTCTTGTGTAAGTGACTCATTAGGCTCCCTAATAATTTGGCTCAAATACAAATCATAATCCTAAATAAAATAAAATTAAATTAAATTAAATTAATTAAACATTTTAACTTACTATCAATTCAACAATTAATTGATTTATATTTGAAGATCAAGCACAATGTCTAGCAATATGTCATGATCCCTCAAATATAAAGAAAATCATAAGTGATTTGGTTTAACCTTTTAGTTGATAGTTTCTCAGTGTAATTATTATCCCTTCATCAATAGTGTTCTGATTTAAACATTATAGCATGGATATGTCTGTATTGTCAAATCATTTTAGTTCTCAACACTATAATCATTGATTATTTGAATAAGATTTGAAACTCATTTCAAATCTCATTCCCCCTTAGCAAAGAATTTCACATTCAATACTATTTGAGAACAGATGAAATATTTTTTTTCTAATTCACTTAGGGTGATGAATCCTCTCTTGATTACTCAAATATTTTCATATAGTTTATGTTATATCTAACATTTGCTCGTTTATTACTCCTGATTAGAATAACGTGTAATCATGATCAAAGCATAACACTCATTATATAAGATAATTTAGTGATCTCAAGTCTAAGGATCACTTATTAAACTATCACATGGATCTTTTCATAAACATAGGTGATCTCTCCATATAAAATTCTCTTGCAGATTAGTTCAGTACTGTACATGTCATCTGACAAGAACCTATATATTAGTTTTAGGTATCTCTTATACCTTAGTTTATAAAAGCAGCTACTTCTTTTAATTAAAAAAATAAATATAATATGTATCGATCTCAACAATTATAATTAATATCGAATCTTAATAGAATATTGCCCCCAAAACATTTAGTAACAATGTTTTAATGTAATAAAAATTTCATAATTATAACAATTTTATAATTTTATTTATAAAACATTTTTGTTACATCAAATTTAATTTTACTCTATAATTATTAATTAAATATAGTATTGTATTCTAATATGCTGGGTGGAACCAATCAATTTCCTACATGTAATATTCATAAGATAGTAATTGTCAGCGTCCAAGCTCTGAACAACTAAAAGGAAGGAGGATTTTTGCTTGGTCTCTGAATGTCACAAAATCTAAACTCTCATTTGAAGATCGATGGGATATATCTATATAAGGTGCCCAATGCCCATGATCTCAAACGCAGTGGAGAGAGAAGATGAAATTTTGAGATGTGACAAAAAGAATGTCACGCCATATAATGTAAATAAAAACTAATTGATTTTTATAAATCTTAAAGATTAAATCAATATTATAATAAAAATATTATGTCATAATTGTTTGAAAAAAGAAAAAGAAAAGAAGGCCCCTGACAGAAAGGAAGTTCATTTGTTTCGTCTCTTTCATTACTTCATGGGAGGAGAAAGGACAAGGGTGGTGAAAAAAGAAGCTCGGTCGCAGGTGAAGTTTTCGATTTGGGGTGGAGAAGAAACAGCGGAAACAGCGTTTAAATTTTCAATTTGTATTAAAAAAAAAAATTAGCCTGGCCCACGGTATACGGTATAGCTGATTTTTGTTAAGTCTTTTTTAAATTGATTTAAAAAAAAATATTTAGTTAATTAAAATTAGATTTTTTTAATTTATTTTAATGCGAGTTTTATGGAGTAGTTTACAAAATAAATGTCATCAAACATGTAACCATTCAAGTATTTAAAAAATATTGCATCTAATTTTTTTACTTTATAATGTCTTTGCATTTTTTTTTGAAGTAAGAAAAAAAGATCCGACAACAGCACGCAGGTCAAAAAAACTAGTCTTGACTTATAGACGAAGCAAACGACACATTACGTGATCTGAACCGTTTCAAAGCACTCAGAAGTTGCATCGCAAGCACAAAAGTTCTTTATAATAGAAAGGATATCGTGCATCTTTCAAGGTAAATTACATTTACTATATTACAATATATCTCCGAGAAGCATCATAAATGTCCTTATTATCCTTCACACAGTTTAATTAAACAACCAGGTTGTAAGAAACCCTTTGCTTTCGAACAAGTAGCTGACTCATTCCGATTAAAGAACCAAAAAGAAGAGGGAATCTCGCCACTTGCACGGTATGGCCAACCAGAAAGAGGGCTTCATAAACAAACGAAAACTGACTTTGGAAAGGTAGACCATGACCACTAGCTCTGGCAATGGCATGTTCGTCTCAAATCAACATCACATATAAAAAAGTCGTGTTACGACCAATAAACTTGTAAATTAGAGCTCCTTGCAACTTTCCCTTCTCTTGGTAAAACCTTAGATGATGCAACAAAATACCGGTATCTGGCACCCGTACAGTTGCTATCTCAGCCAAAGCGCCTTTTGAACAAATAATGCCGCTTGGCTGGGTCCTTGGGCTTACCCTTTATCTGGCCCTTCCCACCTTTCTGCCCAGTACTGGAGAAGAGTGAAGAAAACGACAACATTTACAAGGAAGGTCACAGAACGCGCTTTATACTTGTACAAGAGAGAGAATACAGCAGAGCACACAGAACAATGAGGCAGTGTACCTGTATTCCATATAGACCATCCCGTTTGCACCTGACATGGCACTCATGGATCCCATATAGCGACGGGCTTTGTGAAGAGCTATGTCATCTGCATCCTCGTCTAGCTGTTCTAAACCAACAGCATCATCTCCAGCACTCAAAACCTGATGAGTCAAACAGTCAAAAATTGGATTCAAAAATCAAATGATCAATCAAACAGTCAAAACTAAAAGAGAAATACCTTCGCAAGAAGTCCCAATTGATCCTCAAGACTGTTATAGCTCAAATCAGCTCCTGAATCAGCTGGAGGCAAGCTTGTTATCACCTGTCAAAGGTATATCCGTCAGAAGCCAACTACACAAATACTGATATCTATATGTATGATAGCCAACACAGAACAAAACGTGCTGCATCATATCAGTTTTGAGTTTAATGCAAACCTAGGCTAAAAAAATAAAGCCTTATTTTAAAGAGAAAATTCAACCAGGGTAGATTCCAATTGCAACCACCAGCAAAGCAGAGTTACGCAACTACTACATAACATGTAAAAGTTGTCAGCAAGTTACACCCATAGAAAGGGAAGGAGCGTTTGAATCATGTCTAGATCCCTGTACAAGCACATTGGCATTCAATTGTGAGCATGTCAAACATTTGCTTCAAATATGTCATCTCAAATTGCAGCATACTACATGCCACATATGAAACATCTATAACAAATACTTAGCATGTATAACAGTGATGCTGTGCACGGTTCCCAATTCACTGTCGAAATGAAAAGGTTTCAACTAGATTTTCCTTTCGAGAAAGAATATCACATAAGAAGATTTACCTTGAAGCTATAACCTTGATCAATCAGAAACTGTTGTCTTTTGGTTGAATAGTACATCTCCTGCACACACAGAGAACTATTTAGGGTATCAAGCTTGACCAAAAACATGAATAATCTAGAGGGGCATGAGCCCTGTCAAGGAAGAACTTTCTGGTGGCTTCGGTGGCTTCTATGCTAATATACAGCAACAGTGTCAATACTTTTTCATAAAATTTATTTCCAATTTGGAGGACGCCTTGTACTCCAATTCTTACACTCTTTCTTTTCCTTACCAGGAAAAAAAAACATCTTAGGTAAGATATACTTCTCCAACTACTGTCAGCATCAATCATCTGTGGTTAGGAATATTCAGATTTCAGAAGTTTAGAAGAAAGAAAATCAGTGCTTACCTGTGTATCAGTAGATACAAGAGAATAGAAGAAAGCATTATACTCTTCTTTGCCTCCTGCCATTCTATCTTGAAGTTTACCCTGTCAATGGACATAAAACAAAATTCAAGACATTATGGATAGGAGACTTAGGAAAGAACCAGCATCACGACAATTAAAACAACCTTGGGCTGGTTGGTTATAATCACTAAGAAACAAAAATCTGCATGTGCATGGCTTCTTTCTGATAACAAAGGCCTAAATTCCATAAATCATTATTTCAAAACAACCCATATGTGAATGGACAATAAGATGCTAAAAATTAGCTAGATCTCACAGATCAAATCAGTTATTGCTCGAGTCATGGCCATAGAAACAGTTTTTCAATGTAGTAGAAGTTAAAACTAATGCAGGAGCTGCTTGTTTAGTTTTTCTTATTGTTTTGGCTTTCTCATTTAGTTTACCAATCCTTGGGTTCTTTGATTCTCTTTTCTCTACTAGTAATATAGCTTTTAATAGTGATTCCTTCTCCAATAAGGATTGGGAATAGGCCTAGAAGTAGTATAAATAAGGCTACCTCGGCTCTTATACAGAGATGTTATACTTTTTATCAAGCAATTTACGCTTTAGAGGTTTCTCTACAGATGCTAAAACTCTATCTCTTGCTCCAGCTTCAACTTTCTCCTAGTTATTGCCATTATTTTACTGTTCTTTGCTGTTTTTTTAGATTTATCTTTCCCACCCTACGTCAAAAACAAATCATTCTTCAATCAGGTACATGATTACACTCCGTAAAACCAGTGTTTAAATCTACATGTGCATAATCTTCCAAAAAGTTGTAAATCACCCAGCTGAATCCAAGAAAAGAAGAAGAAACTGCATAACCGACCTTTGCTCTCAGAATACGACCCAATCGTTGAGCTTCTTGTCGTCTTGAACCAGCATGTGATGATATCTGGATTATCACATTTGCCTCGGGAATATCTATCGAGTTATCACCAACCTGTAAATAAAATAGAATCAATCAGGATAAGCTGCTCAGTTCTTATTGACACTCAGTTCTCAGCAGTAAATAGTTTCCACAAGCAAGTCTCTAGCATCCACCCAAATCACAGTAAAATCAGTAATTACATATGGATAGAGGACAAGACCAAATAAGAACTCATTAATTCATATCTGCTTTAATGCAAAACCACTTTTATTTCTTCTTCTTTTTTCCCCACTAAATGACTGACGGCAAATACTTAGAGAAAATTGTACAGACTAGACAAACCAACCTTACTTGACTGACTGTTTAGTGAAATGATGCAATAGTTAAAGATGGATACCTTAGACAAGAAGACGGTATTTACTTCACTACTAGTTTTGAACGCATGGAGAATTTTTGTCCTCTCAGCATGGCTGCATATTGCACAACATGTTCGCAGTTAATAATATGAAACATGAAGAGTTGAAGCTAGCTTCTACAGCAATTGTGCCAATAAATCACCTGGTTGCACCATAGATCATAGGCTTGTGAAGTTTCATTGCATACTCTGTGAGTGCAAAAAGATTATCAGCAAACACAATTATCTTATCACGACGCTGCTCTTCATGAAATCTTATAAGAAATTCACATGCCCTGAATTTGTTAGGATTCATCACATAAAGTGCCTGAAATTGTAAGAGAGCCATTAAAATGTCAGCAGAAAAGAACGTTGGCCAAAGAGAAGCACAGTGTATAAGTAGCAATTGACTAGCAAACCTGCTTCTTCTTTGAATTTTCTTTCTTTAGATACTCAGCGAAAAACTCTTTCGTCATTGGGCACCATACTTCAGCACACTGCACATTTGCGATGAAACCCCCTTTTACTAGATCCAACCAGTTTGCTTCATATAGTTTAGGACCAATGAGGAAGTTCAGATCGGTAATCCTTTCATCCTCTCTCACAAGTGTTGCTGTTGTTGAATAAACCAGTTAGACTTGGTAGTCAATATAAGACAAAGGCTGAACGAGAGAGATGCAACTGAAAGAACATACCAGTAAGCCCAAGTTTGCAATGAGATTTAGTGATGCTGATAACTTTCCGAAACATATGAGCAGGAACGACATGGACCTAAACAAAGAAACATGTATTTCAGCCCAAATGTGTACAGAAGTTGACAACATGCTCTCTGCACAATTACCTCATCCATTAGAAGAAGTCCCCACTCCCTATTTCTTATTTCTTCAATAATCTTTTCAGATTCTTCTGATCGTTTTCCACCAAAAGCAACCATGTTATATGTTGTCACCACAACCCCAGCATTTCCCTTGAATCGTTCTTTGCTGTCAGATGTAAAACGACAAATTTGATCCTGTGAAATGTCTGACCAGAGCGAGAATTGAAAGGCCCATTGATCAACAGAAACAGCATTTGTTGCTAAACAGAGGCAACTTTTCTTTATTCGACAAGCTGCAGAAACACCAACTAGAGACTTTCCGGCTCCACATGGAAGAACAATAATGCCAGATCTTGCTCTGCCTGAAATATCAACCACCATGATTCAATCATATGGTTCAGTCAATCCATGCTTAAGTGTTTTATATCCTATTAAGAGAATATAAATCGGAGAACAATAAACACGCCTTAAAGTTGGATTCAGCAAAGTACAATTTAATTGCAATCCTAAGATCATTTTACCATTTCCAAACATTTTACTGAGGCTTTTCTCTTGATATGGTCGTGGTTGTGCATGAGGCTTTAATTCCATATTCAGGTCAGGATTGACCTGCAGCATCAAAAGAGCATTAGCTACAGTTGAAAACTTGATGTGTATACTCAAAAAAGAACTGATTCTGTAAAGTTGTTGCAGAGCTTCCACAAACAGCATCCCCAATTATTCACATTTTCCAACAAGACCACTACTAATCTAGTCATGAATTCATTTTGATATCTACTGTATACTAATTCCATGCAAAACATTCAAGGCTTGTTGATGAAAAATCAAAGGAGGGGGGTCAAAGTTATTTACAGTGTCATTTCTGAAATCATACTCCTCCAACATTGGATAATTTAAAGCATTTGGCAAGCACCGCTGCTTAACATTTTCAACCTGCCAGATGGAGAGACAACACAAGATTAACATAATTTGGCAAATTCACCTCAAACAATGAAACAGCATAACCATGCACACAGCGCGCTACCTGTGAAGGGTCAACTTCAAATGAGTGAGTTTCTTTTTCTTCTGCTGCAGCAGCCAATTCTGCTTCATTCAATAATCCATCATGACTAGTTCCAATTTCCCCCGCAGCTTTGCTAATTGTAAATCCCTCAGTTCCATGTGAACTCTACAGGTTTGTAGAATTATAAATAATTTCAAGATTCAACTCATAGGGCACAACAATGAAAATGGGAGGAATGCTACTACAATCTAAGAAACCTGGAGAGAAACAATGAAAGCATACACATCCATGAAATAATTAACCCTGAGCTATTCCAAAATCATGTGAGACTATTCAATTCAATGAAATTCGTGTGATAATAACCTTCAACTATTTCAACTCATCCTAAAATACTGAATTCAATCAAATTAAGAATACAGACCTCGGGTTGAATCCTTGCTTTAGCTATAACTTCATCCTTGAGCAACTTCTTTAATACCTATAAAGACCACAAAGAAAGAGAAACACACGAATATCAAATATACATAACACTAACCAGAGAAAGAGGGGGAAAGCCAGAAACAAAAAACCAACTTGCCTCGGTAAATGGGGATTCAATGAAGTACCGATTCTTCTTAAGCACGAGCTTTACTTTACCGTAATTAGCGGTAGAACCATGTATAAAATCAATCATCTCTTTCGGCAACTTGGTCTTCGACAACTTATTCAAAACTGAAATTATTGTTTCAGTCTCTAAACCCACCGACACCGCAGCATACAAGGAATGTGGAGTCAAATTATACTCGTGCATTGACTCGGGCCTATAATCAAACATCTCAAAATCTCAAATCACACATGAAATTAATATCAATTAGTACTCATGCGTTTGGGTCATAAGCTATACCTGCAAACAGGCTCGGCAATGGCAATGAGAAAATCATAAGCTTGCTTATACAAAGAAGAGAAAGTCTCAAGGAAAATTCGCCCATCTGCACAAGCCCATAATGGGCGATTCGCGTGATCGGGCTTCAATTCCAATTTGCTAAAATCCCTCTTTTTTCCTTCTGTCTCGCCTTCAAAATCAATAACAACAATGGATTTCAATTCACTAGCATAAACCCATTATCAACACTAAAAAAACAAAGAAAAAAATCAGGCTAGATTCTCAATACCGTCGCGAAAGTCATCCCCAGCTTCTTCAGGGTAAAAAGCATCATCTTCAGCCACTGAGCTTCTATAATCATCCTGCAACCATCACAAAGCAAGAATTAAGTAATTGAAAAGGTCGGATATGTAAGAAATTGAAGATAGATTAAAGGGCGAAAAATAAAACTTTTTTTATTCACCTTTGTTGTGAATTTGAATTTCTTATTTGGTCGACCACTTTTATCACCTGAAACAGAAATTTAGTAGATTAAACCAAAGTCAACAAAGATCTGTCTCACTGATTAAAACATTATTACAGAATCTTAAGTTTTGTTAGATTTTTTCCGTTCATTACCGTGTCCCATGTTTTTGTTTTGTTAGCGTTAGGAAAGGGTTGTTTTCAGAACCTGGGAATAAATTGCCACGAGAACCTTATATATAAGAGAGGAGACCACCGCTTCCATGCGGTGGAGTCCGAGTTGCTGTTTGTTTATAGGGTAGCGGGTGGCCTATGGGCTTCGAGCTAGGTCGGTGTTGTGGGCTTGAGCTGTACGTGTTGAATAACATGGTTTTCTGGATAATGCATACTCCCTGTCGACCCATCTACCTGATTGTTTTTTATTTTAAAAGTTTTTAAAAACATTATTTTTTTATTTAAATTAATTTTTTTAGTGTTTTATATTATTTTTACGTGATAATGTTAAAAAAATTTAAAAATAAAAAATATATATTATTTTAATATATTTTCAAACAAAAAAAATTATTACTGTAATATCATATAAGCTTACATGATATTGCGGTAATAATTGTTTAAAAAATATTTTTGAAAATACATCAAAATAATATATATTATTTATTTTTAAATTTTTTTTGATTTATTGGTTTGTATATATTTATTAATTTATTTTTTTAATTATAAACAATATCTTTTCATTTCATGATAATAAAAAATAAGTTTATTTTTTTATGTTAAAAATTAACTTAAAGGTCTCCTCACAATAAACTATTATTTTATAAATAAAGAGAGAGGTGCGACAATGAATATATAATAAATTTTTTTGTTATTGTCATTGTCATTGTTGCAAGGATCTCATAGCATTAGTGTGCCTATTTTTAAGAGGAAGATCGAGAGATGGAAACAGAAAGCACATTGCATGGATCATTGCTTGAAAAAATTGACTTGCAATTGAAAAGGTGCAATAATGATTTGGAAAACAAAAACCAAACAAACATGAAATTATTTCATTTGTTTCATTAATAAAATAGTATCTTTGAAAAATCAGATAATGATTTGTATTTATTTATGAATTTCTTTTCATTATCTGAGAATAGGTGGTCATTTCTTTCAAAAATTAAAAAAAAAAAACTGAATTTTCTAAATTACTAAAGAACATGAAATTATTAAGGCCAAAATAAATTCAATCGTGAGAGTTAAAGAAAATATTTTGGTAAAGAACTATTTTGGCTATTTTGTAGAATAAATTTGATAGTGTTTCACTAAGTAATGTTTAAAGATAAGATCTATCTATCATGATGTAATGATCCATCAAATCATTATCTCTCAATGAATCTTCGAGTCTTCATATACCAGTTAGAAAATTTGTATTTGTTTTTAGGACTGTTAGAAATTTGTTTAAGAAACATGGACACATTTGAGGTCAAATTAAAAGTGAAATCCACTCACTTTTAAGGTTAAAACTTTATTGAAAATTATTCTCTAACAAAAGCTCTTTAACATGGAATATTAACGTGATTAAAATAAATTATAGATGAATAAGAAATTGATCTCAAAGAATCTTTCGTTGTCATATTTTTGTAAATCTTAAAACTTTATTGATTTTAACAATGTAATTATTTTTTATCCTTTTTATGTTAGAAAATTTAGTTTTGTTAGGAGGATGGCTGGGATTTTTCCTTCTCTTTAACATGGAATATTAACGTGATTAAAATAAATTATAGATGAATAAGAAATTGATCTCAAAGAATCTTTCGTTGTCATATTTTTGTAAATCTTAAAACTTTATTGATTTTAACAATGTAATTATTTTTTTATCCTTTTTATGTTAGAAAATTTAGTTTTGTTAGGAGGGTGGTGGGGTTTTTCCTTTTCTATGGGTTCATCATAGATGTTTATGTTTTTTTATTCTTCTATGACATAAACTGTGGGTGATTTGTAATTTTAGGGTTTTTTCTTCTCTTACTTATTTGATAATTTTAGTTCAATTATTAAAAATATAATGTTGATATGTTAGGGTTTGAAAAAAAATCAATTTATGCATGTATTATGTTTCGATGAAGCAAAATTACCAACAGTGAATTTTTCTTCTCTCTTTGTTTTCCTTATTCATTGTAGCTTAGAAAAAATTTTAAATTAAAATTTTTTTTTTGTTATTTCCTTCTGTTTATACTACTGGGTTAGTGATTTTTTTTTTTCAAACAAATGCACGAATTCTCTCTCTTTTCATCTTAACTTATTAGTCATACTTGATGTTTGTGATTGAGACTGTTTTTTGAAATTGTTTTTTTTTTAACTTTTTCTAGCAAATATCATTTTTATTTATGCATTTTATTATTACAAAGAAAGATTTAATTGTTAAAATTGATGGATTTTTTTATTTATTCTTGCAAGTAAAGATTTTTTTGAGAAATAAGGGAATCTTCAGGATGTCCAGTTAGAGAAAAGGCAAAAAATACAAAAAGTTGTTCATCCATTTTCAAACTTGAAGAGGAGCTTAAAATTGATTCATGACTAAAGAAGTTCATATTTAATGATCTGAAGTTTACAATTAAAAAAATAAAACCGAGAAAGTTCTCTTTGATGAAAGTAGTTTTGGTTGTGTTTTAAAGGGATGGATTAAAAAAACAAAACTGCTCTAGGAAAACCTGGTAGTACTGGCCTTACTGTTAATGTTAAAACCCTAAATCTGATGGTCTTCAAGGTCATAAAGAGTGGTTGGTATGGTAATTTTCTAATCTATTTACTTCACATATAAATTATCACTAGTATATATATATATATATATAT
>Ga0325410_1006106_pt1 | contig 13235 bp, 9 predicted proteins | sample PopdelMetagenome_16_FD_206182 | JGI IMG/M metagenome (GOLD analysis project Ga0325410, IMG submission 206182) | Populus deltoides microbial communities from Bellville, Georgia, United States - Xylem-PdIQD-R3 | ecosystem: Host-associated > Plants > Phyllosphere > Stem > Wood/Secondary xylem... | reverse complement strand
GCGAACTTCTCAATTTTACTGTAATAAAAATTAATATTAAAACTGGCTTTTCAAAATACTCATCTAATTATGAGAGATTTAGGACTGCTCATTAATTAGTTATCTAAATTCGTTCACCTACATGACATCTTAAATGCTATTGTAAGTTAAAGCTTACGATTTCCACTTGGAGAGGTTCAAGTTGAACGTTGGAAGAAATTTGATGGGATTTTGGAAAATTGGATCCGATGCGTGGTGCAAGGTGCATTTGGCTACGGATGAAAATAAACATGAAGGTTTCGATTCATTAGAAATCACTACTATTCCAAGTTTTAGTTATTTTCTTTCCTTTTTTTATCTCTAAATTTTTAATACCGATACCTATTTATAATTGATTTGAGTAATAACCTAACTACCTTTTTTTTCTATTTTAGCACCTTAAATTTACAATTTTCAATACTTATAAGAAAAAAAAATTTACTTATCCTAGATATCATTTAATATGATAATTAGTTTATAGATATACACTATGTTGTGGTTCAAATTAAAACTTTTTTTAAATGTAAAAAAAAATAACTAAGCATAAAAAACTATTTAACGTTGTTATTAAACTCAGTCTAACTTGTCAAATTTGAAACTTTTTAATCTAACTTTTTGTATAGCTCGAGTTTAAAATTAAATCGTGTAGGAGTTGTTCCAACATAACTCAATCAACTTGATTTGTCTAAAAGCAATCCAACCTACTAGAAAAAAAAAATTCTAAAAATGAATTGAGAGGAAAAAATGAAATTGACAAAAAGAACCTCATGTTGAACTTATTGCCTAGCTTAGATTTAAAATTAAATTGTATGAAAGTTATCCTAACATGATCTAGTCAACTTAATTGATTAGTTTAAAGGCAACAAGCTTGACTAATAAAAAAAGTTTTAGTATGAAATTGAGAAAAAAAAAAGACGGAGTTGACAGAAAAAGGCTTCTTGACTCGACTCATTTCCTAGTCCGAGTTATTAAACCGTATAAAAATTATCTTGAATGATCTAATCTACTGTTAGAGAATAATATATGTCACACTCGAATATTGCAATGACCATAAACAATTTTCTTGTTGGAAAAAAAACATATATTTAACATCTTGTTCTTTAAAGAAAGGTCTAGTTCGAGAAATGATCATTTAGTATTATAATTATTAAAAATCTTAACTCATCAACAAAAATTTTATGATACGAAACTGGTTATGCAAAAAAAAAAAAATATTATCACCTCTTAAATATCTTATTTGAGGTAAGCCACATTGCTAGTTTTGTTTTAAATTACTAAGAGTTTATTGATTTATGCTATGATGATTTGCTTGTAATATTGTTGACTGATGTCAGTGAATATTCAATTACGAATATTTTTAACTCTGATATTTGTAAATATTACATAGTAAAAAAAAAATATAGTGTTATTGATTTTGATGTCATTAAATATTGAAGATCAAAATAATTTTCAATTCTAGTGTCAATATCTCTAACTCTGATGTTAATGAATATCTAAAATATTTTTAATTTTAGCATTAGTGTATAAATATTTCTGATTAGCATTAATGAATACAAATATTCCTGATTCTATCAACAAATAAACCAATAAAAATAACAACTTTTTTATATATATTTTTTGTAATGGGTATCAACCTAGACCCAAAATATAAAAAAAAATTCCTCATTCCGCAAATATTCAAATTATTTCAAAATCAATAGCACACCATACCAGATTAATAGTCCAAATATCATTCAGGAATAACAAACACATTTGTTCCAAATTCGCAATTTATAATCAATTTGTTCAAAAATGGTTTGAGGTCATGAATTGACCTGCCGAGGTGTTTAGTATGTCCACGGTATACTGAAATGGGGTCCAAAGCGTTGCTGGAACAGTGCTGGGAAGCTCCTAAGTCAAGGGAAAAAGTGGCGGCCCGTGGCTTCACGCTCCGCCGTAAAAAAACCAGGAACGAGTGGGTCTGGATTGGCTTCTTCCCCTCTTCCCTTTCCTGCCGGCGGTCGCGTTCACCGTGACCTGCAAAGAGAAAAACGCAACAAGCAGTCGATTTTATTTCTTTACTTTTTACAGATCTATTCCCTTCGTTTTCTCAAACAATTTCTTCTTTTTTTTCCGGTGGCCAAGGTGCTGGTGATAGTAGGTTTCGGTCCAGATCTGTCACTGTGGGGGGGGGGGGCGAATCGGGGTTATGGAGAGGCTGATGTTGCTGTTGCTGCGGTCTTCTTCGGTTGAGTGGAGATGGGTAATTAGATCTGAGAGAGAGTTTTGTTCTTCGGATCCAAGTGAAATTTTGGTTTTCAGTTGGGGTTCGGTAGAGAGAAAAAGGGGATGCTCTGGTTTGCGGGTAGTGAGAGAAGATTTGAAGGAGAGAAGCAAGAGAAGTGAGGGGAGGCGCACCCTCTGCGCTTCTAGGCCGGGGAAGACAAGTGGGGAACATGAAGGGGGCGGCGGCTTCTAGTATTGGGTGTTGATTTCTCCAGGGGTACCAGAAAAATTGGGAAAAGACAGGCGCTTCTGGTTCCTGTGAGGGTTCCTGGGAATGAAGACGAATGTCGTTGGCCAGGAGAGGGAGAAGAGAGGTTGGTGTGGGGTCCTATGGCCGGTTCTCGAAGAGACTATCAAAAACAGGGATGGCGGCTTATCTTAGAGGATGATTATTTTTCTTTAAGGTTTGCCGCCCCTGTTTTTTTATGTCTTTCCTAGGTTTTCCTTTTTTAATGTCCCCCTGGTTTTCTTGTAATGATCTCCCCTTGAGTGCATGCACTAGAATAGTAGAATTTATATTTACAGTCCAAGAATCTCATCTCTTGAACAAATTTATTATTAAAAAAAAATTAATTTGATTAAAAAATAAATAACTATTATTATTTTGATAATAAAAATAAAATAATAAAAACACACTCTAATATATAATTTTTGCATAATTTGATAAATCATACATTTTACTCCATGTAAAATTAAATTAAAAACTAACATGTCAAAATTAAATTATAACAATATAAATCATATTTTGAGATCTTATCTAATCATTAAAGTTTTTAAGTTGAATTGATTTCTTAATATGATAATATAAATATCTATAAGTTTCAAGTTTAAAGTGTTTTTATTTGAGAAAGGTGTTAGAAAATAATATAAATTATATCTTGTGATCTTACCTAACAGCTTAATATTTTTTTTTTGGTGATCTTACCTAATAGCTTAATATTTTTTTGGTTAAATTGGTTATTTGACATTAACTTGGCTGGTGTAAAAACAATTTAAATGATTATTAAAAAAAAATTTAAGCATAAAATTAAGAAATCAAATAATGAAATTTAAAAAAAAAACTGAGGGAAGATAAAAAAACAGAGTTTCACTCCAAAGTTTCTTAACATAACAGGGTAAAGTGGCTAATGTCAAAATACCATAAAAAGAGTATCTGATCAACGTTAGTATATTTTGTACGAAACATCTAAAAGTGAGATACTCAAATAGCAACAACTCACATGGAAAAAGTCGGAGGACTAGCTATGAGGTTATAACTATTCATATACCATATCCCTTCCATGCCCTGGAGGGAACCTTTATGCCTTGTTCTCGTACGACACCAAAGACTAGTATATGCCATCACATTTTGCACTCCATTTGGTTTATTCAATAGAGGTGCTTTAACCACAATTAATGATTGCTTCTATCCGAGAATGGGTGCATATCGACAACTTTTCTTCTCTTTTTTATATGGTTTTGGGTTTTATACTTGGTAATTCGGAGTCATCTTAGATTTTGTTTTTTTTCTAATTTGTTAGTCAATACGGTGTAAATTATATTTTTAAAAATTTTAAATTTTTTTATTTAAAATTAAAAAATTACTTTTTCAAATCGTTTTAGCACATATATTAATATCAAAAATAAAATTTTAAAAATAAAATTTTTTTATTTTAACATATTTTTAAATAAAAAGTATTTTAAATCGCGTTACAATCTCTAACATTTATATGAAAATTGATTTTATATGGTTGGAGAGAAGCGATGTACTTTTATCGAGTAAATCACCAGCAAATGTTTAAGACACTTAAGTACATGAATGCTTTTACAAAAACAATAATGCTTTTACCATTTATATGCAAAAGCAATTGAACAAACAATGACAAGAATATATTCTTTTCTTCCCCATGCAAATACCTTCAATCCTTAACTTCAAGCCCCGCCTTCCTTGCTACACTACATAACTCAATTCCACAAACACTTCCATTCATCAAAACTCTTTCGAAATTCCCTTCATTTTCTTGCCCATAAAAGATGTCCACCGCCCAACAAATACCCATTCAACATGAACGAGAAGCCCGGCCACTGAAACGCCACCATTCCGCCAGCTACTACGTCCATCGAGCCCGTGATAGTTTGACCACTCGGGTCTCCAAGATTATATGTGGCATATTCTTAACCCTTCTTTTCATTGTTGGCATTGCTGCATTCATAGCATGGCTCAGTTTGCGCCCACATCGTCCTCGGATCCACGTCCGGAATTTTTTGATTCCTGGTTTGGATCAGCCAACTGGTTTCGATAATGCTGAGATAATTTTCAATGTCACAGCTCGGAACTCGAACCAAGTAATCGGGTATTACTATGATTCAGTGGAAGCCTTTGTTCATTACAGAAATCAAGTGATTGGGTATGCACCTTTAGTTGACTCGTTTTATCAAGAGCCCAAAAATACAACTATTTTGTACAAGGTTTTGAGTGGGGCCACCCTAAATGTGACTAGTGACCGTTGGTCGGAGTTTAGGAATGATCGTGCGCTCGGAACAGTTGTTTTCCGTTTGGATGTAACGGGGATGGTTCGATTTAAGGTGTCCACGTGGGACAGTAAGCGCCATCGGATGCATTCCAATTGTGAAATTGGTGTTAGCCCAGATGGGTCCATCTTGGCAAGTTATAAAAATAAGAGGTGCCCTGTATATTTCAGTAAATGATTTGTCAGAGTATAAGTTATGTAATTTTCTTTGTAGTTATCTTTATCTTTTTAATTTGAATATATTTTACTTGGAGATTGATTTTTTTTTTTCCTAAGAGATAGAAGGGTGTGATTCATACATTTCCATCATATTTTTCCTTCAAAATGATCAAATTTCTAATAGTTTATTAAGTTATTAATTACTTTATTAAGTTTTCTATTAATTAAGTTCTTCAATCAATAATGATTTACATTTAAAAAATAACTATAACTCAATTAATATTAATATATGAATTAAAATAAAGCCATCTCCATTTATTTTTGAAGAGAACTAGCTTGATTACAAAATTACATCAAAATTCAGTACTTTTCACCATGAAGCTTGTATTTGAAAATATAGTAGCGGTTATGGTTTAAAGTATTTTTCATTTAGAAATATATTAAAATATTTTTTTATTTTTTTAAAATTATTTTTACATCAACACATCAAAACAATTTAAAAACACAAAAAAAATAATTTTAAGCAAAAAAATTCAAATTTTTAGAAAACATGAATTCAACCGCGTTTCCAAATAGATTCTAAATTCCCTTTGCATCTTTAAAGTGGTTAGTATTGCAAGAAAAAAAATAGATATATAAAAAATAAAAATAAATTTAATTAGAGAGATATAAAATAAATTTTCTTTTAATATAATTTTAGAATTAATTTTTATACTTTCAAAATAAAAATAACATACAAAAAAAACTAAACTATTTGTATTTTTTTTTAATGTAGATAATAACCAAACATTATCCAAGAAAACAGTCAAAAGACACTTCTTTTTCTTCTTTTTGAAACAGTTAGACAATCCTGACAAAGGGTTCATTCCTTGTTTGAAATGGACCTTAAATAATTCTACAAAAGAAAAGAAAGCTGTGATTCTTTTCCTCTTTGCTAGACTCGGATTAAACTGTAAAGCGCTTTAAAAAAAAAAAAATAACCCTTTACTGCCACCAATATTCTCCCCAATGTCCAAATCCAAATCCAAATCCAAATCCAAATCCGGCCGGATGTAAGAAAAGCTGAGGTTGTAACCCAATAAAAGATAATAATGCTAAGCAGGAAATTGAGCATCCATAGACTACTTGAACAGCACTTCAGAATTATCTGTAATTATTCATTATTTTCTAGGTTGTAAAGCACACTACAAACCTATTTAAAAGTATGATTGTTATTATTTTTTAAAATAATTTATATTTAGAAATATATTAAAATAATATATTTTTTTTATTTTTAAAAAATTATTTTTAACGCAACATATCAAAATAATATGAAAATACTAAAAAATTATTAATTTAAAGTAAAAAAATTTAATTTTTTTTAAAAATACTTTTAAAACACAACAAGAAACACGTGAACTAAATACTTTATATATTCCAGGCTTGATAGAAGAAGCTTCCATGCCACTTTTTTCTTCTAAAATATCCTTCCAAAGCAAAGCATGTATTCTCTGTTCTTCAACCTCCAATAAATATTCCCTCAAAACTGCCACCTTTGGGCACAAAGCATCAAACTTCTCACTTTTCTTAATTCTCACTCAAAGCACTATTTCCTCATGCACAAACAAATCATATTTCAAGCTACCTTTAATGAACCCTTAATATACTTCAAAATCTCTTATTCCACCTCTCAACAAAGGTTATAATAATGTGTGAAACCAAATATTTCCACCTATGGCTTCTCCAAATTATAGGCCTCTTAGGCCTCCTTGCCCTTTGTTTCTGGCTAAGTTTACGTCCCAAAGAGCCAAATTTCGCCATCATCGATTTCTCCATCCCAACTTCAGTTAGTGATGAGAATCCAAGGGCTACCTTCAATTATGTTCTTCAAGTTAAAAATTCAGACAAAGAGTCCAGCATCTACTACGATGATATTTTGTTGAGTTTCAAACATAAGCAAGACAAGGTGGGAAACAATACAATTCCAAGGTTTGATCAAGGCAAAGACAATAATGCTTATCAACATGTACCTACAGTGGATATTAATCCACTGGTATGGAGAGCTCTTGCCAAGGAAATTTCTCATGGAACGGCTAAATTGTATGTTGAGTTAATTACTAGCATTAAATACAAAACTTGGGGTATCAAGAGCAAGCATCATAAGGTCAAGTACCAAGGGGTTCTTGCTATTGGTTCGGATGGGAAAATAAAAGATAAGAAGAAGAGGGTTAAGCTGCATCGTTCCAAGAAATGGAAAATAAGGACTAGTGGATTTCTTTCAGCAAATTAATTAATGTATTCTTCTTCTTCTTCTTCTTTATTTAATTAATGTATTTTCTCAAAATTAAATCATTTTCCCATAGCCTATATATTTCAGTTTCTTTGTAATATAACTTTTTTTGTTTTTAATGCAATCTTTATAATGATATTGAATGGCATCTCATGTTTTTAATTACACTAGAACAAGTATTATGTCCTTTCTATGATAATGATATTGAATGTGCATCTCATGTTTTTCTTCATTCCTATGAATCCTGAAAATTATGGCAGATTTCAGCAGAGAACAATCACTTAACTATCCTATGTATTATTGTGAGGAATTTGAAATGCTAGAAACAAACTCATTTTTTAAGATAAAGAGCTAGATTGGAATTCCATTTTTGATCTCATTTTTCATAAGCTAGCACCTATGGACTCTAATCTCATTTGCAGTGGGAATGAACTGGTAAGAGGTTCTGAAGACATTCTACTCTGGTGTAATTAATGTTGGCTTGTATATAGCTTTTGCTCTTGTTTTCTTGCCTTTTATTTTGCTATTTTTCTTTCTTCCTTGTTCAGACATTACAAGATTTAACTGTTTTACCGACGGAATTTTTCCATCGGTGTAAGACACATATTCCGTCGGTAATTAATTTACCGACGACATCACCGACGAAAATGCTCCGTCGGTGAATCCTTCATCTGTAATTTTTTATCCGTCGGTAAATCTGTCGGAAATAAAAAAAATTACCCATTTCATTTCGTCGGTATATCCCTCGGTAATAATATTTTTTATTAGCAACGGATTTACCGACGGAATTACCGATGGAAATTTCATCTGTAATTCCGTCGGTAATTATTTAAAAAAATTTTAAAAAATTCATTTTAAAAAATTATAAAATAATTAAATTAACATAAATCAAAACTGTATAATATATACTCAAAATGCTTGAAAAAAAAATAAGAAAATTAACTCAAACAAATTTGCAACAAATAAATAAAATGAAAAAAAAATTCAACTAAAAAAATTCATATGAAAAAAATGAAGTTGCAATTGCTAAAAATTTAAAAATCCTATAAATAAATCAACTAAAAATTAATCTCATATGAAAAAACAAATCTCACAACAACATTTATACAATTATTAAGAACAAAAACAATTAAAAATAAAATAAAAAACAAATATAGTGAAAAAAATCATGAAAAAAGAAGAAAAATCTTACCTTAATGTAGTTGCCAGTGAAGCTAAGGAGAGAAAAAAATTTTGTAAAGCATATTAATTAAAAAAATTAAGAGGATAAAAAAAGAAAGAAGAAGAAGACATACCCGAGCATGGAGAAAAAGAGAAGGAGATGAGGAGAGAAAAGAAGAGAAATAAATAGATATTGATGTTTTTTATATATAGTGAAGAAGAAGAAGAAGAAGAAGAAGTAGAAGTAGAAGAATAAGAAGAAGAAGTAGAAGAAGAAGAAGAAATAAGTCTGTCTCTTGTGAAATAAGGGATTCAGGCTTTTTATTGGGGCGTGTTAGCGACGGATTTACCAACAGATAATTGAATATTAATATTTTTTAATTATTCCATCGGTAATTTCATCGGTAATATTTAATTTAAATTTTCAATTTCGTACAAAGTTTTTAGAAACTGCCAACAATTACCGATGATTTTTCAGTCCGTCGGTGATTCCGTCTGTAATATTTAAATGAAAATTTTAAATCAATTGAATTTTTTTAGAAAACCGTCAAATAACACCGACGACTTTTCAATCCGTCGGTGATTCTGTTCGTAAAGAATAACAATTAACAGTGCAATTGGAAAGTGAACAGTTCTGGAGCTCTCTGGAAAATACCGACAGATTTTATCCGTCGGTGATTCCCTTTGTAAATGACATAATGAACAGTGTAAACAAGGTTACCAACGGATTTACCGACAAATTTTACCAATGGAAGTTATTCTGTCGGGAATTCCGTTGGTAAATCCTGACAAGTCATCATTTTTTTTGTTTTGTTTTAATTTGTTTGTCCCTCCGTAATTCCCTCGGTATATACCGAGGGAATATGTCCAACGGTAAAATCCCTCGAAAATTTACCGACGGAAATTTCCCTCGGTATTTCCGTTTGTATTTATCGGTTTTCTGGTAGTGAGAACTCTTTTCCCTTACCAACTAGATTGTCATTAACTTATTGGTAATCTGGTTCTCTTTTAATAAAATCTCGAATATTATTAAAATAAGAAGAAGCAATCTTTATAATGTAAATTGGAGAAAGTGATTTGTTTTTCATAGAATTATTCTCTTTTTTTCCCAAGGTAATTAAAACGAAGCCGTTCTTTGAAGCATTGTAATTGTGGAATTCGACTATAGTGAATATATGTGAATTTTGTCTGCCAAATTTGGGAATAAACTGAATAACATGATCTGACTGTTTAGCACTTTCATAAAAGGATTTTTTATTTTAGGCAGGGTTATTCCTTCCCCTCTATTTAATTTAGAAAGATTCCCACTATTTATTTTGTTGAATTAACATGTAATCTTTTATGTATTTGATTTTTCATGACTTGTTTCATCTTGAACAAACTTTATCTAGTAAGGCATAAAGTTTTTTCCAGAAAGCATATTTCTTTATCTTTTTTATCAAGGCCTCTAAAGTTATTGGCTAAAGCAATTCTTCCACTTTGAACATCTCATCATTGAACCTTTTCAAAGATGCCCGTGTAGACTTGATCTTTTGTTAGGTAACAATAAATAGTTTTGTAAAGCTTTTCAATAGAGCTTAAACTATTGTAGATATGCTAGTGTTGAAGTGTGCCACTAGCTTAGCATATAGGTCATTGAACTCATCAATAGAGCTTAAACTATTGTAAAATGCACACGTAGACCCCCAGAAGGTTATGAGGAGGATTTTGCACATTGAGTCACTATCCTAGATAACCAACTCTAAGTTACCGTATATGTTTTGTACATGCTCTCTTGGGTCGGCCATGCCATCATAGTTGTCTAGACTTATTTTTGTGGAAATGTAGTCCTTAGAAAGTTAATTGTTCAATACTCATTTGGATAAGAGACAACCTCTTAATCAATTATAGGAGTTGTAGTTATTCTCATGGGTATGCTCATGCATAGATCTTCTCTTAGTCCTTTGTTTGTCAAGCTCTTAGAAGCTCGGGGATTTTGACATGGAATGATGGTTATGATAACTAGTGTCCATCTTATGGTAGCCATGAGGAGGACATTTAGAGTACCGGTTCTATACATGAGTATCGCAAAGGCGCAAGTGACCTCTTAAGAAACTCTCAGGATTGCTATCATGTGTAGTCTTTCTTAAGTAGTGTAATCGTCTACGGGCGCTTGGTGCGGCCGGTGGTTGTGGCACTAGGGTGTTGTATGTTACTGAAGGTGTCAAATTCTAAATTTGATCTTGGGTTACAAATACAATCTGAGTGAGGAGTTGCACCTAACTGATGAGTTATTGAAGGTCTAGCTGGGTAGAAGTGTTCATGGTAACAAGTATATTTGTCTTACGTCCTGACCCGTATGTGTCTTGGTTCTGTGTCATGGAATTGCTTGGAAATGTCAAAAACAAGTTTTGAAAAATGATGGCTTTTTTATCAGTTCCTATAGATGGCGTCAATTGATAAATCTCAACATCAAAGATGTTTAAGAATAAGGCTAATGTGTTGGATAATTGGTTGATCTTTTAGTTCAAGCAATCTGATCCATTTTTTATAGTCAAGGTATCTGATAACTTGATATGAAAAGCTTTAGATGGTTAGTAAGTGGTAGCAGGTGATACCTAGTAAGGCAAATGACTGGTAAATATGGAAGTAGTAGGTGGTGCTTAGTAGGTGACTGATAACTGGTACCTACAAAAGGTCACATTTAATGGACGTAGGGACTCTCTAATGATAAAATCAATAACTTTATAGAGAAAGAAAGTGCAATGATATTTTAGAGAGATAGACTCTAAAAATAAGTATGCTAAAAATATTGAGAATAAATAGATTATGAATCTTTGACTTGAAGGATTCATGATGTATTTATAACTCATGAATCTTATTCTTTTATGGAGAGAAGAGGTCGAAGTGTAATTTTATCCTTGTGACATTTTAAGTTGTATTCTACTCAAAATAATACGTATTGGATCAGTATAAAAAAACTGAAGTACCCGCATGGGGTTTGGGAAAAATTCTATGGCGAGTGTTGAGCTCGGGTAAGTTGCCCAAGCCTATTAGAGAAGAAAGTGGGTCTGGGCGCACTATTGAGACCCAAACATGCTAGGTTAGGGCATGACTGCCCGAGCCCATAAGGGCACTAGGGTGCATGCCCAACACCTTTTATGTTATGCTTACGCCTAATGGGGTGTATTGGGTGTACATGCATTGGCAAATGCTTAATGCATTGCATGGCGTCCATGCACTGAGGGTCCATGTATCTATGCTTCTTGGGAGTTGGGCTAAGGTTACCATGTTCAAGTCCATGTTTCTTGAGTGTTTTTTTAGCCTTTTTATTTTTTAGAAGATTTCTTTGGCTCTATTTTAAGAATTTTTTGAGTTTATTTTATTTAAATCTATCAATAATTAAGATAATTAACTTCATAGAAGCTTTTAAAAAAATCTTTCAAAACACTACAAAGAAAAAAAAGAAGATAAATCCTCAACATATACAATGCATGAGATTTAATAAATGTTTGTGTGTTAATGATTGAGGTGAAGGTGAGGGGTGACGGTGGAGTTGTTTATGTGAGGTGATGCGGGTGCTGTTGGTTCTGGTATGCTTGGATGTTGTCATGAGAGTCTTTGATTTTGTTTTTAGTGGGTTTTTTTTATCTATAATAGTTTGGTGTCCTTTCTTCTAGTTGTGTTTATTATTATTATTATTATTTATGTATATGGGATAAAATAATGTTTTTTAAAAGTTTTTTATAAAAAATATATTAAAATAATAATTTTTCTTAGATTTTTTTTATTTGTTTTTATATAAACATATTAAAATTATTAAAAAAACATCAATTTAATATTTTTTTCAGATTTAAAAAAAATTAAAAAAAAACTTGTAAATGCACTCTTTATCTTCAAGAGAGATGTGTTATATTAAAAAAATCTTTAGTTGTGAGTTTTTATTAATATCAACCTCCCCCCGAGCAGTTTCATCTTTGTTTATCTAATTCCAATCTCTCATATGATCTTGCTCTCGTTGATCACATTTTTGTTGATACGAAAGCCCGGCAAAAAGCTTAAAATACATACCTACTACGTACTATGATTTGGGCTTAATAGATGAGAGCCCAGGATAGGGTGGAAAAAATCAATTTTCGTCCCTCTTCTCGTAAGATATGGTTAAATCGATCCCTCGACAATATTTTGGTTCTGTTACACACAGAAAACAATCCAGAAAAAGCTTCCCGTATTTTAGAATTTGTCAACAAAGGCAGGCATCAATAAGCAAGTCAGAGTCTAGAATATATAGTCACAGAAGTGTCAACAATCTAGAATTAATGAAAATCCAGAGCAGTTTCCATCATAGCACTCTCAAAATTTACAGGACAGTTGCAAGAAGTGAGTTGAATTTAAGAGACGAGATTTATGAAGAAATCATCAGCAACAACCACACATTTGCAAACAGCAAACAACTCTCAGCGTGCTCCTCCAAGTTTCAACACACCTGAAAATTATTAAGCTACTAGACTGAAAATTAATAGAAAATAACGATTTGATCCAAAATAAGCTGAAATTTATTTTTTACTTTATTGACATGATTTAACCTGTATTACTCTATGAACATGATTTTAATAAAAAATTATAGTTTTGACCTGGCAAGAAACTCATTTTTATCCTAGTCAACATGGTTTGATGACCCATATTACCCGGTTAAGCAAAGAGTATAAGCTGGTTGTATTATTTATTCCAGAAAACAAAGCAATGGCTTTTACTTCAAAAGAAGATGTTTGTTTCTGAAAGTCAATCGTGGGTTTGAATAGGTGTTTAAATAGTTATTCGAAGAGGCTTCCTCTTCCTTGTTGAAATAGTAAGGACTTGACGATTTCGCATGC
>Ga0325410_1006105_pt1 | contig 13236 bp, 7 predicted proteins | sample PopdelMetagenome_16_FD_206182 | JGI IMG/M metagenome (GOLD analysis project Ga0325410, IMG submission 206182) | Populus deltoides microbial communities from Bellville, Georgia, United States - Xylem-PdIQD-R3 | ecosystem: Host-associated > Plants > Phyllosphere > Stem > Wood/Secondary xylem... | reverse complement strand
CATCCTCGTGGTTAGTTTTCCCTTCCTGTTGCTTTTAATGAATCTTAAATCTGGTCATGAGATTGGATGTTTTTATAAGTTCTTCAAATAATTATATATTTAAATGATATAAAATCTATGGTTTAATTCTTATGAAGCTCAGTATCGTTAATTTACGAGGCTCATTGTTTTTAACTGTGTGATGAACAGAGTTTCGTAATAAGAGGTGCATCAAAAAGCCGATCTACAGTTTTAAGGAGGTTTCAAATGGAGCAGTCCTTGGATTTGTTGCTGGAAAAAGATCTTGGTACTATCAATTTTGTTTCTTTCATAGAACAAAGTCCTGTGTGAAACGACTCTTTTCCTTTTCAACGATGATATAAGATTCCTAAGCTCGAGATGCATAGAAATTTTAACATTAAAAAAAGAAGAAGAAGAGAGGATAGCTTGAGAATTTATTTAGAAGTTCATAATTATGACCATGTCCTGTTTTTAATATAATAAAATTATTATTTTTCGTAAAAAAATATATTCAATATATAACTTCTAACGCTTGCAGGGAGGAAAGCTCAGTTATTGCCTACCCTTTATGCTACTATGGTGCATGATTGACAAACTCAACTCGATCGGACCTGTCTGGTCCAAACCATCAGCCAATTGCTTATCAGTTCAATTGTCGGATTGATTGTTGAATCGAAAGGTGATGGACGGTATAAAATAATCAGTGCAACGAATTTTAAAAAATCACTAGATTTTAAAATTAATAAAAAAAATCCTGAAATTTCATGAGAAGAGAAACCAATTATATTGTTTCGGAATCAAGAACAATCAGAATCATATATAGGCTCTTAAGAGCCAACGAGAACAATTGTAGAACAAGAAAAAAAAAACAAAGAAGGAGAAAATGAAGAAACACATCTTTAATTTTTCTTTTCTTTTCCCTTAATTTGGCTAAGATTTACATACACGATGAAGTCCGAAATACGTAATATCTAAAGAATCTTATGCTTGTACTGCACATTTCTAAACGTTGTCGATCGTCACTGCAGTTTGATCCACAGAAGCATCTCACACAATTTATTCTCTCCATCAACATCATCTTCTGCAACTGATCAAAGCAGCTGATGCAAATAAATCCATTAATAATTTAGCCCGGAATTTATTTTCACCCTTTCCCTGGCTCTCTGAACTGGTTGAAGCCTGCACTCACATGATTCTTGCAGGATATGCGAGAAATCTAAGAACTCGGAGTACAGGGTCCTCTCCAATCCCAGATTCTTTCAATTTAAAATGCGAATAGCAAAACCAGGCTTGAGAAAGCTACGAGTATATAGTTAGACTGAACTTGAACCCCTACCATAAAATATATGCATGTAGAATCAACTCCATAACTAGTTGAATCTTCATTTATCTTACTCTTTAAATAAATTATGGTAATAATGAACATCTTCTTTAGGTCCAAATCCTTGAAGAATTAACTAAACATGACACCGAGGAATTTGAGAGAACTCCATGGTAAAACCCAACGTGCTTTTGATATCAGTTGATATATTGGTGTTTTACCATTTTCATGAAAGAACACAGGGGAAAAACATATTTTTAGTTAAACGTAGGAAAAAGAGAGAAGTGTCTGCCAGAGGAACGACATCATGCATGTACCTCCCCCCTCCCCGGCCCTCCACCCCACCTTCCAAACATAAACGTGCATAACCTTGTCTTTGAAAGAATATTTGAAGGGTGTACGGAATATAATTGTGTTTGGGTTTTTTCTTTTTAAAGGAATTCATGTAAAAAGGATGTATTTTTTTTATTCTTATTTTTATGAGGTTTGGTTTGTGCTTTAAGAGAATTGTATCTTTTAAAAAAATTCATACTTTTAAACCAAACACATATTTCATTTACACATAAATTTGAAATCATGATTTGATGTTGTTGGAGAAAAATATAAATTATATCTTGAGATTTTACTTAATAATTTAAGTTATTAAGTTGAATTAGTTTTTTGATATAATATCAGAGTTTTGATGATCAATTAGTCACGAGTTTGAATTTTATTATTTTTATTTATTTGATAAAAATTAAATACAAATTAAATAATATGTGATTGTATAAATTTTAAATTAAAAAATTAATATAATAACTTGAAATATTAAATTGAATTAATTATTTAAAAGATATAAAAGAAATGATACTGGTGGATATTATTCCACTTGATATTTCATTCATAGGTAGACATAGAATAACATAGAGTCTACTTTCTTCGACAAAACAGTGGAGAGGGTGGTCTCTAAAAATATCGTACGTTATCAATAACAAAGTTTGAGATATTATTTGAAAAGATCTTTTATTTTATGTTATATTTTTTTATTTTTTATTGATCAAAGAATATAATTTTATCTTGGAAATATATTAATTTTTAATTTTACATTGAAAAAATAAATGAAAATCTATAATTGATTCTATTGCGCACATCCTGATGAACAACCTGTTGAATCTTGGAGGATTTTCTCGTGTTAATGAAATATAGATAATATTTGTTGTTTCCTGTACACGCCTCGGTTCTGTTCTTCGTAATCTTACAGCACAATCTTCTTCTTTTTTCACCATTTATCCCCTAATCAACATAGGTAGAATGGTTTCAGTAGATTATTTGGCTCCCTGGTTTTCTCCCCTTTCTTACCAAAAAAAAAAAAAAAACCGAATAAATCATGAAAAAGAAATGGAAAATTAAAAAAATCCCATTTCAACAGTAGATCTCCAATGTGGTCCCTCGATTTGCCTGACAGTGTCCTTTAGACCAGCTTTGACCGTATAATATATACTCTAGTGGCCAATGAAAAAGAGAGACACAGAGTAAGCGGGGTCCATTTCTTTTTGTATGAGATTCCCAAGTAGCTGTAATCATAAACCTGCTGCTGCCCACCCTCCACTTTACTTTCCCTATAATCCATACTTCTTTTTCTTTCTTGAATCCCTGGCCCGACGTCCGTGTGTGACCAGCATGATTATGCCTGTACTTTTTTATGCAGATTAACCTAAGCATCTAAAGCATGCTGTTTTCATTGTACCTGGGCTTGCAGGTGATATCACTACTCCACAAATAGTATAAATTTTTATGTGTAAAACAAGGACGACGACGACAATAATTTGTGTGTAGCTATTCATCTTTAATCCATCAATTAGCCTTTTGCTTTTGATTTATTAAAGCAGGAGAGCTAACTATAAGAAGCGTGGTTTTCTTGTGCTTTCATGACACTGAAACCTAAAGCTGGACACTACTCCACCAACTATCCTCCAGAGCAAAAACACCACCGAAAAAATGGGCTGCGCAAGCTGTTTTATAGTTAATTGACTGCATGATTGTATCCACCAACAACAAATTAAAAAACCCTTCGCAACTTTAGGTTCTTTAGACCTGTTCCACTACTTAGACGGAATGTGTTAATTTTCAAGTTCCTTTCGCCTTTACACTTTGCCTAGCAACATGCCCGAAAGAGAAGTCTCACACACTTGGTAACCAATTTCAGTAGGTCTTTTAGCATTGACTTATAGGAGTTTTAGTTGGTGTTTTGTTAAATACAAGACAGAGCTTCTTTTTCACAAGATTTAACCAACACTGCTCCAACAGCATAGTATCTAATTGCCTTAGATCAATAAAAAGAAGAACAACATGCTAGTAAGCCTACGGCCACAGAAAGAGCAAAACGTAGACCTGGATGAAGCTGTGTTAATGGTAGTTAATCAAGCTTAAAGGGGAAGTCAAGGTTACTCGCTGTAGATTAACATCCAAAACCAAACATGCATGGAACGCGCAACCAGAAAATTTCAAAGAATATTCCATCGATGTAAACATACTAATTATGGCGGTATAAATATCACTAACAGTTTTACTAATTGAAACGTACTGTGAAGAAATATCTCGTCGCTTATATTATATTTATTGTTAATTTCATGGGTGATTTTTATACCAATGAATATAATGATGAATTATTGCTGTCGATCTTTAAAAACAAGGTCGATCAATATTTGTTGTCAAATTAGTTGAATATTAGCCCGTTGGCAAATGTCTGTCTCACCGATGATTTTTCTAATATATAAATCTCTAACGACATATTATGTTGATAATTCTATCGGGTGTGGTATTATCGATGAAATTCTGATGAATATTTCTTATGGTAATATATCTGTCTCATTGATGTTTTTTTTCCTTCTAATATATCACTTACGATATATTATGTTAGTGATTCTGTCAGGGTGAATTAAAATAATTAATTAAAAATATTTATCATTTACCATTGAAAATTTCACCTGTGTTTAAACAATTTCACAACGAAATTAAACAACAACGAACAAATTTTATGTAAAACAAATCAATTATTCCATATCTATCTATACCACCTAGCGCCAACTTGGAGTCTTGGACACTAGGTACAGCACACATGACCAGGGTTTCCAGTCTTTTTTCCCATGATCAACGAACTGCGATCAAGATCAACTGTCTTTCTCCCCCTTTTTGTTAGTGGTCAAAGCTCTAGGACATGATACCTTGACTCTAGGTCATATGACATGTACCTGAGACAAGCATGTGTTACAAGAAGATGAGATGGATGATATGCAACTCCTATGTACGTTGTCAGGAACAAAAAATTATAACTCATCCACTGTAATATTTTGAGAGCTAAGAAGATAGATTTATAATCAGATCTCTCGATACAGATGCAGTACCTAATATTCATGTTAAATCACTATCAAGGAAACATACATGAGACTATTTGTAATGCAAAAATTATGCTGAAAAGTAACTATTATTGTCCTGCAAAAGCTTTTAGATTAGCGTCACGTCATGAAAACCCTAAAAACTATACAAGAGAAGAGGATAGGCAAATACCTTTGCATCAGAGGGAACCTGATTCTATTGAAAATTACAATGCTGCCCTTGCAGACTTTTAAGCTTCAAATTTGGATAAAGTGATAGTATAAATTTTCCTTCTGCGAGCAAAATTAAACCATGTATAATATACATGCGAATATGCATGGCTCCTCATACGCCATCCACGGAGGCCATCGAAGATCCGTTGGGCTCTGCAAATGGCATACAGGGAGCCAGGCACATATAATATATATGGATGCATGATGGTGAAAACATGTATATATGTGTGCATTATGGTTTATACTTATAGACTATAGCGCATTTCTAAGCATGTATGCGTGTGTATAAGAGCTTACCCATAATTGCATAGGATGCGCACTACTTAGAATGAATAAATGCATGAACTACAAGTGCATGCATATAGAGGATGATCTATTCTCTACCATAGGTTGTCTTCCCCGTGAACACCATACCTAAGGAAGTTGACCAGAAAATGTATTTAGTGAAGCATCAAAATTAGGGTAGAGGGAGGGAGGGAGAAGGAGGTCGATAGAGGGAGGGAGAGTGGTATTTAAGGAGGAGAGGACAGAGAGATTGATAGGAAATAGAAACTGGGTCATAATCAAATAAGGGTTTCAAAGCCCCACAAAAATTTAGCCCTTTTGAATTGGCATAACTCAGGGAAACCAGCTGCAAACTAGCTAGACTTGAGAAAGAAAGGGCCGGTGTGTAGAAGGTAATTATTCGGAAGGGTTTATGTGTGGTTGAATTGAGAGGGAAAGAAGGAGAGAGGTGGGGTTGTAGTTGCACCCCCAGCTCGCAAATAAATATAGACAGGCACCATCATATGAGAGAGAGATGTTCAGACAGAAAGAAAGACGAGAAGTGGAAATGGTGTGGTTGGGTTACTAACCACGCAGTTTCCTAAGCTAACCCTTATGGTGGTTTGAAATCTCCTTTTTCTGAGTCGTAAAGCAAAGGTTGCTTTTCTTCTCAGAAGCTCATTTTGTCTGGGAGTGCTTGGAAACGCATGGATTCTCTCAATCTCTCTACTTTCTTTACCTTTATTTAAATAAAGTGCTCAAAAAAGAAGAAAGAAATACAACATAATTTACCCTATCTACGTACCTGTCTATCGATCTTTCATATCCTTTTCTTTATCTCCATCACTTCCTTCTTTTTATCTTTTCCATTTCCTATTATACCATCATTTTAATTGCCACTCCCACTATTTGGTAATATTTCTACTTTGTTAATTAAGCAACTGAGATTCTCTGTGCTAATTAAACCCTTTATCTGTCTGGATCATATCCACCATCGATCCCACTTAAATTCCCTCTCACGGGCATGTCTTAGTGCGAGTATATATGTACATGTTTGTCTTTATATACAAATTAGATATTAATTATGTTGTCTATCAGATCATTTAATCAAGTATTTGCATGTTAAACGGTCATTTCGCTACTTACCTAACCTGGTTTTCATCAGCAAGAGACTGGTGTTTTCTTTTGAAGAATACTATGAAGGACCTGTCCATGTCCAAGTTCTCTCTTAATTCTGATGGAAATCTGCTCTTTCCTTAGGTTACAGTCCATTATGGCATGAGTGATTATTAACTCTATACGGTCAATTGCTAGACCCATTTGTTCTTCACCGCGCGCCTAAGCCCATAATATTTTCAAATGATGCAAGTAACCTCTGTGATTGTTCCTCGAATAGTCAATATCTTTATGAGAATCTTTTTCTGTCAGTATAAGGCCACTTATACGTTTTTAGGGTTGACATAAAAACAACAGGTGTCAGGTTTGCTTGTATGTCCATTCTCAGCCTTTCGTGGTCTGCATGAATAATTGTTGATTGATTTCTGTACTGTGAATAAAAATGTAACTGACTAAATTGTTTGTTTATGGTAAATGACCGGCAAAATAAGATTGTGAAGATGAAATGATTCTAATCAGTCAAATAGATTTTTTTTTTTTATTCTTATTAATCACCGTTTCCTCTCCACGTGCCTTGATTATTGATGTAGCCGAGCTAGCATAAGTTGAAAGTTTTTAAGTAGTCACATGAAAATCTTTTCACAGTTTGATAAAGATTTGTCATAAAAAATTATGCGGATACCTTAGGGATACCGTGGATGAACAACAGAACAGGGCTAGCTAGTTCTAGGAGAGAATATGGTCGCATAAGATGAACACAGTGATAATAAAAGAACATAACTTTCAAACCAGGTGGATTATGCTCATTTTTTTTTTTTTTGAAAGTTCTCGAGATCCAGTTATATAAAAGAACAGACCGGATTTATTGGCTCCATCCAGATAACCCTTGTAATTAGATCTGGAAGAACTTATTTGAGTTAATTTTGTTAGTTTTCCTTGATTTTTTTGTATTTCTAGTTTAATTTTGGATTTTCTATTATTTTCAGTTTTAATCTATTAATTTAAAGAGTTATAAATCTCTTAAAAATACTTTTCAGTGATAAATTAGCTATAAATTAAAATGCTAACTCTACTTTCGACCAAGCTCTGTTTTTGCTATCCTTGTTTCTACTCTCATTACAGTGCTTCCGCCTACATCAATTATTCATCTGATTTATTTTTTCATTTTGTCTTGAGCTATAAAATATGTAACTCCACCTTCAAATTCCCACAATACCTTTTTTGTTTTACTTCCACTGTAAAAAATTCGTTTATTCTTTTCTTTTAATTATTAGATCAAACGATTTGTCTGTCCTGCAAAAGAATACAGAGGACACACGATAGTGGGCATAGTCCGTCCGGGAGCCATTCCAATGCCTCCGAATAGTATTAGCGGAGACTTTCAGGGGCGGTTTGAATAATTATCATATTAACCAACCCGGCAGGTTGAACCAGCTGGCATGCTCTATAAATTACTGAGATATATAGAGTCAGTCCATATAACTAAGGAAATCAACTCTGTAATAAATAAATAAGAAAATGAACGTGTTTGTGAGATCTGGGAGGTGACTAAAAGTAAGATCTGCCAAAATCTTAGCTGAAGAAACATTTGATCTTGCTTTATACGAACCATGATTTTCAAAGATCTAATAAAGTGGCCACATTCCAAACACAAGATACTCTTACATGGCATATGTTGGTGTAGATCGTTATTGCATCAAGAATTACTCTCTGAAGGCGTTCTAGATTAAAGTTTTTTATATGTTTTGATTTTTAATTAAACTGAAAACTTTTTTTTTTTTAAACAAATAACTACAACGGTATTAATTAGTAGATGCAGTGCTAAACGCACGATATAAGAAAATGTCGAGCAATTAGGTATACGAAGCTGATATTTCACTTAACAGAAGCTTTGGTCCCTATAGCTTGAATTATACCTCTAGGATCTACTGCTCCGAGCGTAGGCCTGCATTAGTACAAGAGACAAAGATGCACAAGGGATATACAAAACGGTGACAAGAACGCCGATATGTATTTGTTTTGTTGACTTGCTTTTGGGGGAGACACGTAATTAATCCTTGCATTTTGTAAAATATTTGCTCATGTGGTCTTCTTTTTCCGTAATTTTTTTCCTTTTTGTTTTTCTGGTTTACAGCCACTCATCATCGATCTGAACAACTCCTCTTCAATTCTTTGAAGCAACCTCAAATAATTCGGTCTCCAATGAATGCACGGAGGAAGAGAGTACGTACTGATGTCTTGGACTATATATATGAATTATTAAAGCCAGAGCCTAGGGCTTTTTATAACACGTACGCTTAAACAGGATATATAGTCCTTGGAAAGTCATATAAGTACTCCTAGCCCAAAACAAATGAAGGGAGTGGATCGACAATTGATGAAGCAGAGACAGCATTTTTTTATTTATTTGATCAATACACAGTTTAGCTTCTGAGGTTATACATGATCATGGGGTGGTGGGGGGATATATATAAGGGTACGTTCTAACAGGCTTAGAGCATATAGGACTAACAGGAAAATTTCCAAAGCTAAGGTGCCATGGCCTCCGAGCACTAAGCTAGCCCCCCCGCCAGAATGAGATTCTCCAAATAAATAAATAAAGTATCAATCAATGCTGGCTAAATTTAAATTCATAATCCCAGCTAGAATTAGTTTTAATCTTCTTTAATTTTACCTTTTAAGATACAATTATGCAATGGTTCCTGTGTATTATTTAATGGTATGGACAGATACCTGATTGCAACTTGCAACAATGCAATAATAAAACATGAACAGGCTATATATGTCAGGCAATGTACGAACTTGAGTTTCTATCAAAGAAAATGAATAATAATGGTGATATGGTTAATAAACATCCAGCACATAATTTCATGCAGCTAATTAGTTTTGTTTTTTTTGCGATAAAACCACTCTTCATTTTTTCCTTTTGCATTGAAATGGCAAGGCCAGTTCAAGCCTAACCTTTTCTTTTCGACCTGATCATCACTTTCATTCCCCGGAGGACAATTGAAGAAGACAAGTAGCTTGAGATGTATACCTGAGTGGATAGTACAAGATCAAGTGGGATATGCGTGAGCCAAAAAGTTGAGTTACGATGGCCTTGGCTTTTCCACTTTGTTAGGATTTTGTCATCTGTCTCTACTCTCTAGCCTAATCAATTGATATACCGGATGGGCACAATACATGTGCAATCCTCTTGCATGTTGGAACCTGAATAATAATATAATTAAAGTCACAGCTGCATGTTAAAATCCTAGCACATATATAGATCGATTTCTGTTTCTGGTCAACTTAAAGCCAGCAACATGGCCCAGTATAATTGTCACTGCACAGTCACAAAAAGATATGGATAAGAAATTCAAAGGGAGCGAAACAGCGAAGATAGGGCTGGCTAGCTAGAAACAATATTCTACACACACATGCATGTTTTGTAGATAAAACCAGAGGTTAAAACCATCATGGACAAGGGTTAATGACAAGAACTGTCAATATTTAAGACACTAAAAAAATGAAATATGAACCTCGAGCAAGAGAAATGAAGCTATAAAGGCATGAGAGAATTAAAGATATAGATTGGAAGAGTAGGTGAACAAACAGCTATTTTATTACCGAAAAAAATTTAAAAAAACAGCTATTTGTCCACTTGGAATGGAACAACAATGTGAGTGAGTGAGAAAAGATAAAGAGAAGTATTATAAACAAAACGTATGGTAGTCAAAAAAGGGGACTGCAGGGGGGGTGGGTCTGAGAGAGAGCGATCGATCTTCCATGTCTAGGAAAGGCTGCAGAGAGGGGAATTTTCCCACTTCCCTTCTATGTAGAAAATGGTAAACGATTCAAAAGGGAAAAAAAAAAGAAAGAAAAGAAGAGGAAACTCCTTATTAAAATTGGAAAAAGTTATTCATCATTTTATCGTGTATAGTGTTGGAAGGAACAAGTGTGGGAATCTCTCCTGTCAGAGATTTATGGGTCTGATAATCTCTTCTCCCTTTTCCTAGCTGTTAATTTGTATATTTGCAAATGTCTCTCACGGTAAGATTCTTCTCTGACCCCTTCTCTCTAACTACTTCTACAGCTATACAATTTTAACCTAATTAATGCTAATTTTATTTAACTATCTAATACCTATTCTTGCATAAACCCTATCGATCGCTGAATCTTTCGGTTGCGATTTCTCGAGAAAAAATGTTCCAGACTCGAGGTTTTGTTTATCAATGTATGTGTGCTAATTAATAAAACAGATCAGTTTTGTAACCTTCTCTACTTCTATGCGCCTCGAACTGCACCCACACAGCAAACAAGTATTAGAATCATGATGATGAGGGTGGCGCAGAGAGTCATGTGCTAGCTTTGCAGCATTAATTCTTTCTTTTGCTTTCCACATGTATGCGTATGATCATTTGTGGCGTAAAATCAAGAAAGATTAATATCGCTTATAACATTATACACAGTAACACATGGTTTTATTCATTCCTTCCTCGAACTTAACCCCAACACCAACACGCATGTTGCTGTGGTTGTACCATCCCCGCGTACATGTTTTGCATTCGCTTCTCTTCTTTTGAGACTGTTTGCACATCCCGCCGGTTCTCTTAGTCAGCTATTTTGTATCTGTTTTATCAAACCCTACGCCCTCCCTCCCTCCCTCCCTCCCCCTCTCCCTCTCTCTCTCTCTCTCTGGCGCCTGAGCTGTTCTGAAAAGTGAAAACCCTAGTTTTACTTCGGTGGTTACAAGGGTTTCAAAGAAAAAGGGGCTACCAAATTTACAATAACGAGGTACTATTCACACCAAAAAAAGAAAAGAAAGAAAGACCTGAAGGTGGGGTCAGATCGATGATAATGAGCAAGCTGTAGCATATACCCAGTTCATAGGAACGTCATGTACATGTACATGAAATTCACTTGAAACTTGCATGTCACTCGTTCAAGGGGGCATCATCATCATCACTACACAACGAAATTGTTGTCACTGGGCCGACATTTTGCTCTGTATTCGGGATTATACTGTGAAAAGTCCAGATGTTAATGTGATATGGCAAATCGTTTAGATGATGAATTAATTTCTTTATCTGCCATCCGGCCACGTATAAACTAGTGAATTTTGCTTGGATCGAAATTCTCATGTAAGGAAGGAAATATGAGAGTTCGATTCATAATCTTGCAATATTAATTTTGAACTCAATAATTTACTAGATAACTTTAGATTTTCCATGGAACATGAAAATTCATCTTGTCGATATTATATATCATTGCTTATGAATTCAATAATCTATCCTAGATGAAAGAAAAAACCAGCAAAAAAATAATAATAATAATTCATAAATTTAACATTAAACTTTAGATTAGTTAATACCACCGAATATGAGAATCCAATCTCCTTATCTCGACTTCTTACGATTTGAACTTTGATGACTGAGTGTTTTTACTCCCTCGTAATTATACTGTGGTGAATTTCGGAATTTGAATTTCAAGATAACATTCAATATTGGGCAAATTAGCCCCGAGCTACAGGTTAAGGGTGAAAAGGAGATGTCAATTGATCAGTAGCCCCATGAGGAAAACGATTGGGATCTGGAAGATGGTTCATTTCATTGAAACATTTTAGTCTCTTGCAAGACGAGAAAACATCCTTCCACCAGAAAGAGACACAGAGGGATAGAAATCTAGCCTAACCACAACTGCGTGAATATGAAAGCTCGAAGAAGAATTCAAGAGCCAATGGACCATCTAAGCAGTACCTATTCAAATTCAAAATTTTTCTTCTTTTTTTTTTTGAGTGGGCAGTAGAGAAAATGTCCTCGACGCTTGGATAAAAGATTTTATGTTTAAAAAATTAAGTTTTAAAAATAAAAACAGCAATCTCAAATTCACACACTGAGAAATTACAATGTTAGGTCAGAAAATATTATTCAACTACCGCCCCCTGGCCGTTCTTGAGGTTTATATATATATATATATATATATAGGACAATAAATATAAAAATTTAACAGAATAGCATTATTTGAAGAAAAAAAATACCTAAATAACATATTTTAATATTATCATGCTTCTCAAGAGTAACGAAATAGATGCTACGTTTAAAAAATACGATATTTTATAAATAAAAAATATAATATCACCGTGATAAAATTATAATTAATATTGGGACTCATAATAATAACAAATAAAGAAATATTGTGGTTATAACGTGCAATATTATTGAAGTATCATATTTATTTACGAACCACAACATTCTTAATCGGTGCTGCTATTTCACAAAGAAATTTTCATCTTCTGTTAATTCGCTATTTGTTTTCTTTTTTCTATTGTAATTACACAATTTACCCGCTCATGTGGTCGTGGTTCTATACCCTGGGAAGTGTTAAGATGAGCGCAGCAGCAGCAGCAGCAGCAGCAGCAGGAGGCAAAAATGTGATGTTCAGAGACTGCAATCTAATAACAACCCATGTTTAGAACTGTTCTATTTGTGAGCCCAAACTTATACTCGAAGCCCACAAACATTAAACCATTTAGGGAGAAGCCCTTGTTTGGACATCTCTGCTTGGGCTCTGGCTTTTATGGTCGGCCCAAATATCTAATATCCGTGCAGATTTTTACAAAAAAAAAGCCTTGCACGCATAGTTACCAGACTCTTCCAAATGGGCCTATTTATCGCATTATAAAGTAAGAAAGGGAGAGAAAAAGTCTCGCATGTTCTTTGGGCACACAAATGGGCTTCTATACATCGTTTTATGTTAAAAGCTTAAGGAAGTTCCATGAAGGTATTTAAATAGCTTGGGTTATGGTCAGACACGACAAGATAATTACAATTTCATGGTTGAGGTCCAAACCCTGTTCGTCAACGCGTTTCTTAAAAAAACATGGGTCCACCATTTAGAACCTCGATTTGGAGGAAGCAGGGAATTCATGCTTGTCGTGCACTGTTAATGTTAATTGTACCGTTTACT